>Ga0209598_10000163_pt1 | contig 52344 bp, 33 predicted proteins | sample M_140807_EF_Meta_FD_187317 | JGI IMG/M metagenome (GOLD analysis project Ga0209598, IMG submission 187317) | Freshwater microbial communities from Lake Montjoie, Canada to study carbon cycling - M_140807_EF_MetaG (SPAdes) (version 2) | ecosystem: Environmental > Aquatic > Freshwater > Lake... | reverse complement strand
GTCCCTCGCGCAGGGTCCTCGGGGCCCGGAAAGGTGGTCCGAATGTCGCCCTTTGCGTGGACGCTCTTTCATCTGCGCGGGATCCCGGTGCGGGGTCACCTCTCGCTCTTGGTCGTGCTGCCGCTCCTCGCGTTCTCCATCGCCCGGGACACGCTGCCCTTCGTGCTCGTGCACATGGACGCGACGCGCGCGGACCTGGCCCTGCCGATTGAGCTCCTCGGGCTCCTGCTGGCCTTCGCGCTCTTCGCGGCCATCACGGCCCACGAGCTTGGCCACGCCGCGGTCACGCTGCGTCAGGGCGGCCGCGTGCGGCAGATCACGCTGATGGTCTTCGGCGGGGTCGCCGAGATCGACCACGAAGACGCCACCCCCGGCCAACAGATCACGATGGCGCTCGCGGGTCCTGCCGTCAGCCTCGCGCTGGCGACGATCTCGGCGGGCCTCTCGCTCATCGTGTGGCTGCCCGTCGACGCCCTCGCGGCGCTGCGGGTCTTCGCGCTGATGAACATCGTGCTCGGGGTCTTCAACCTGCTGCCCGCCTACCCGCTCGATGGGGGGCGGGTGCTCCGCGGCGCCTTGGCGTTCCGCCTCGCGCCGCTCGACGCCACGCGCGCCGCCGTGGTCGTGGGCCGCGCCTTCGCGCTCGTGGGTGTCGCGCTCTCGGTGGCGCACCGGGACCCCATGCTCATGATCTTGGCGGGGTACTTGTTCTTCGCGGGGGGCGCCGACGAGGCCGCGGGCCGCCTACGTCACGCGCTCAAGGGCCTGCGCGCCCGACAGGCGCTGACGACGCGCGTCGCGACGGTCGACCCCACAGCGACGCTGAGCGCGGTCGCCCGACACATGCTGCATGTGGGGGCGACGGCCGCGGTGGTGCGCGACGTTCAGGGCGCGCGCGGGGTGCTCACGCTCGCCGAGGTGCGCCGCGGCGGCCCGCGCACGGCCGCTGAGGCGCTGCGGGGCGAGCCGCTCTGGGCGCGCCCAGACGATGAGCTGAGCCTGATTGCCCGTGCGCTCCAAGACGGCGTGCAGACCGGCGTGCTCGTCGTGGACGACATGAACTTCATCCTGGGCGTCGTGACATGGGAGGAGCTCTCACGCGCGGGGTCGCTGAGGTCGGCCGCGGACGTTCGGCCCGCCCGAGCTGGCCAGCACGCGGCCGAGGCGCGCACCGCGTCGCAGTCGAGCTGAGCGGGTCGGGCTAGGCGGCGTCTGCAGATCGAGGCAGGCGCAGCTCAAAGGTCGTGCCACGGGGGGACGTCTCCACAACGCGCAGCGACCCGCCGAGGCTCTGCGCGAGCGTATGGGACACGCTCAGGCCGAGCCCGCTGTGGGCGTCCTCGGCGCGGGTGGAGGCGAAAGGCTCGAAGATGTGGTCGAGCAGCCCAGGCGGGATCCCGGGGCCTGTATCCTGCAGCCGAAAGACGATGTCGCTCGCGTCCTCGAAAGCCCTGAGCGTAACGCGGTTGTCCTGCGGCGCGCCGGCCTCGATCGAGCGCGCTGCGTGGATAATCAGGTTCAGCAGGACCTGCCCGAGCTGGCTCTCGTCCGTCCGCACCGGCGAGAGCGGCTCGACGTCGACTGTGAACTGGGCGCGGCGCTTGACTTCACCTTGCGCCACGCGTGCGGTCGTCTCCGCCAAACGGCTCACATCGACGAGGGCGCGCTCGCGCGACGCCTTCGAGAAGGTGCGGAAATCCGTGACGATGTCGCTGATGCGCGCGACCCCGTCGGCGGCGTCCGTCAGGCACTCGTCGACCTCTGCGCGGTCCTCGCCGGACGCGCCCTTGAGGAGCGTGGGCGTGACCTCGCGCAGGTGGTCGACCGCAGCGCGGATGTACGACAGCGGGTTGTTGATCTCGTGGCTCACACCCGCCGCGAGCACGCCGAGCGCGGCCAGCCGGTCGGCGCGCACCACCTGCGCGTGCAGTCGCGTCCGCTCCGTGACATCGCGGGCGACCAGGAGCAGCGCGGGGCCGCCCGCGTAGTCCGGCCACGGCAGGCCGGTGACTTCGACCACGAGTGCCTGACTACGCGCGTCCATGACCTGCCACTGCCGAGACTTGGGGCCGCCATCAGCCCCGACGAGCTCGTCCAGCCAGCGCACGAAAGGCTCACGCTGCGACGGCTGCAAGAAGCGGTCGAGGCCAGGACCCGAGAGCGCGTCGAAGTGAGGCAGGCCGATGAGCGCGAGCAGCGCAGGGTTCGCCAGCACCGGCACGCCCCGCTGCAGAACCAGCACGGCGTCGGGCAGCACGTCCACGAGCGTCCGAAACACGGCGGCGTCTCGGCGCTGCTGCTCCGCGCGCTGCGCGGCGTAGCGCTCCGTCAGGTCTCGCCTGATCCCGATCACGAAGTCGAGCTTGCCGTCCGCACCCATGATCGGCGTGAACGTCGCCTCGACGGGGAAGCGCGTGCCGTCTTTGCGCACGCCGATGAGCTCCCCCCGCCACGTGCGACCCGCCAGAATGTCGGTGTCGATGGCGTCGTAGAACGACTGCGGGTGCTGCCCCCGCTTGAAGAGCGCCGCCGGAGACTGGCCGATGGCCTCGTCCCGCGTATACCCCGTCATCACCTCGAACGCAGGGTTCACCCACTCGATGCGCGCGTCGGAGCGCACGATCTCGACTGCGTCCCCCGCGTGCTCAAGGGCGACGACGAAGCGGTGGGCGTCGTAGGTGGTCATCGTCAGTCTTGGGAGTTTCCCACAGACATCACGGCGGCGTCGAGGCGGTTCGCCATGTCGACCAAGACGCGCCTCCGCGCTCATCGCGGACGACGATGTAGAGCGTGTCCTCACTCGCCTCACCCGGCGGGGGGGTGTACGCGCTCCCGAAGTCCTTGACCTCGCCGGCGGGCGTGCGGGTCGCGCTGCCGGCGCGCCCAAACCGCCCCGCCTCGGAGTAGAACTCGAACGACAGCTTCTCGGTCATCGCAGTGTAGCCCAGCGTGGGCGGGTTGCCGGTCGGAAAGTTCTGCAGGGTGTATTGCTCGAGCGCGTCCGCGGGGTCAAAGACGGGGTGGACGCCGACCTTTCGACCCGCGACGAGCGGCGGCGCCCCCTGCTCGAGCGTCCGCACCTCGTCGTCGAACCGCAGCCCGGTGAGCGCAGGGTTGCGGTTGGCGACCCGCTGCGGCGGGGGCGGCTGGTCACCGCCCAGGACGAAAAGCGGCGGCGTATAGGCCACGATCTTGGCGGCGCGGTCGGCCGTACCGTCTGCGGCCACGACCACCAAGTCCACCTGCACATACAGGCTGCCGAAGCCCTTGTAGGGGTCCTCGGCCAACCAGCGCGAGAGCTGCTCCAGCGTGGGCGTAAACGTGACCTGAACTTGGTCGAGCGGGGCCTGCGTCTCGGGCGCGACCTCGACGACCAAAGCCGCGGTCTCGCGCGGTGTGGCGCTCTCGTCGCCCTGCCCCGCCGCGCCGCTCTGGGCGCCACACCCCACGAAGCCGCCCGCGAGGCACGCCGTGGCCCGAAAGGTGACTGGCCGTGTCGGGTCACGCGGATCGGCCACCAGCGCCCGCAGCGTGACGGGCGGCGGCGCCTCGGTGAAGCGGTACAGGCCGTCGCGTGCGACCGTCTGCGCGGCGTCCTCGACGGGCGCGCTCAGGTCGAAGTTCAGCGCCACAGGCAGCAGGACCTCGGGTGGCTCGGCGGCGACCGCGAGCATGCGCAGGTCGACCACGATCTGTCGCTCCTCGAAGTCACTGCACGCCCACGGCGCAGCGAGCAACGCGGCCGCGCTGAGCGACCATCGGGCGGCCTTTTTCATCGCAGCACCCCTCGCAGGCCAAAGGTCGGCAGCACCGGGATGCCGGGCACGGGCGCCGACTCGCGGAAGCGGTAGTCCCAGCTCGTGAACTCTGCGTTCTTGGCGTTCTCGATGTTCTGCACGTCCAAGTAGAGCGACAGGTCCCAGGTCTGGAAGGCCCACGTCTTCTCGGCGCGCACGTCGACCTGGTGAAAGAGCGGCTGCTGCGTGGAGTTCGCCTCACCCGTCACCGCGGCGTAGCCGCCGTGGTCTGCGTCGAGCACGCCGCCCGCGATCGGCGTGTCGGGGTTACCGGAGACGAAGCGCAGCCGCGTGCCGACCTCCCAGCCCGGCGCGACCTTCCAGCTCATCACCGCGCACACGTTGTGCGTCTGGTCGGCGGGGAAGCGCACAAACGACCCGCCCGGTCGCGTGGCCTCCTCGGAGCGCATCAGCGTGTACGAGAGCCAACCATAGGCCGCCCCGCCCATCTCTCGTCGCAGCAAGAGCTCAAGGCCATAGGAGCGCCCCCGCCCCTCGCTCAGGAACCGCGCGGGCGCCGGTCCTGCGTCCGTGGCCTCGGTCGCGGACTCGTTGCGGACGGTCAAGTCCTGGCGCAACGCCAAGAAGGTCGTGGCCTCGAAGGTCATGGCCTCGGCGGGCCGCGTCTCGACGCCGACGGCGTACTGCGCCGCGCGCTCGAGCGACAAGTCGGGGTTACCGAACTCCGGGTCGAGGCGAAACTCGGTGGGCGCCTGCGTAAACAGGCCCGCGCCGCCCTTGAGCGTGACCGTATCCGTGAGCGCGAAGCGCACGTTGATGCGCGGGTCAAATGAGAAGCGGTCCCGCCCAAAGAAGCGATAGCCGTCGAGGCGCAGGCCCGGTACGAGCGTCCAGCGACCGTTGCCGGGGTTCAGCTCGCCTTCGACATAGGTGGCGTAGGCCGTCAGGTTTACCCGGCGGTCGATGGGCTGCGCCTCGCGGTCCTCGAAGTCGCTGCCTGGAAAGAGGCGATACGCCGGCTGCCGCGTCGGCAGGTCCGCCGAGAGCGTCGCCGCGCGGCCGAGCAGGTCCACGCCCCAGTTGAGCGCGTAGTCCTCGCTCAGGCGCAGCTTCGCGTCTGCGCGCAGGGCGTACTCCCACACGCGGCCGTCCACGTTGAGCTGGTCGAGCGCGAAAGTCGTCGCGTCGAGGCCCACGACCGGCGAGACGGTGACGCGCAAGTCCGGCGTGAGCCGCGCGTCCCACTCGCCCTTGACGCGGTGAAAGCCAATGCTCGCGCCCAACCCGGCGTCCGGCCCGGTGCCGCCCGGCTCGCCGACGATGGTCAGATCGTCTTGACTCCCGAAGACCACCGCGCTCAAGCGGTTGCTCCGGCTGAGCTTGTGGTCGAGGCGGAGCTGGTAGTCGGTGTAGACCGGCAGGACAGCCGCCGCGGCGTCTGTCGTGAGCGCGGCCGCGCCCCGAAGCACGCCGTCGATGTAGCTGCGCCGCGCGGCCACGGCGAGCGTCGTCTTCTCGCCCACCGGCCCCTGCGCGAAGACGCCCGCGTCGAAGAGGTCGATGTCCGCGGTGCCTTTCCAGTGGTCGGCGTCGCCGGGCCGCGTCGTGACATCCACGATGCCGCCGATCGCCCGGCCGTAGCGCGCCGAGAAGTTGCCCGGCAGGTAGTCGATGCGCTCGATGATGTCCGGCGGGAGCACGGACGGCCCACCCAAGAAGTGGTAGAGCAGCGGCACCTCGTGGCCGTCGACGAAGACGGCGGAGTCGCCCGGCCCCGTGCCGCGCACGAGCAGCACCCCGATCCCGAACGCGGGCCGGTTGATGCCCGGCAGGTTCTGGATGGCCCGCAGCGGGTCGCCGAAGCTGCCCGGCACTGTGCGCAGCGCCTCGCGCTCGAGCGCATATCGTGTCAGGCTTCGCTCGCGTCGGCCCGTGACTGTGACGCTCGCCTTCTGCGCGGCGCGGCGCTCCGCGCGGTCAAGGCGGCGGAGCTGGAACGTGAGCGAGAGCGGGGTGTCCGCGAGCAGCGTGACTCGCTGGGTCAAGAGCGCGTGGTCGGCCTCCTCGACCATGAGCACGAGCTCGCCTGGCAGGACTTGCTCGAACACGAACGTCCCGTCTGCGAGCGAGTAGGCCTCAAACCGGCCGTCGTCTGTGAAGATGCGGGCGCCCGCGACCGGCGCGCCGAGCGTGTCCGTGACGCGCCCGCCGAGCGCGGCTTGGGGCGCGGCTTGGGGCACGGTCGGCGGCGCGGCAGCGCTCTGCGTCGGGGTCACCGGCGCCGACTGACCGGCGCTGGGCGTCACCCACAAGGCCGCGAGCAGCGCGCCGACCCGTGAAGCGGTCAAAAGGGCAGCCCCACCGCGGCGCACAAAAACGCCATGTAATCGGATACTTGCTTCACCTTCGCGCCGATCTCTTTCGGCTCGAGCACCTCGACATCGTCGAGGCGAAACGTCGCGATGAACGAGCGACGCTTGAGCTCCTCGGCGGCGGGATCCGCCTTGTCGAAGCCCTTGGGCACACGCGTGAGGGCGTCTCGGTGCTGCGTGAAGCCTGCGCGCTCAGCGGCGGCCAGCGCCTTCTGCCAGGCGGGCAGGCGGTCGCGAACGGCCTCGCGGAGCGCGCGCAGCGGCTCCGCCTCGGGCATCCACATCCCCACACCGAGAAAGACCTCGTCCGGGCCGATGTGCACGTAGACACCCGGCGCGTGTATGTCCTTGCCGACCGTGTGGCGAAACTGAATCCCCACGTGCGTCTTGTAGGGCGACTTGTCGTTCGAGAAGCGCACATCGCGCTGAATCCGCATCATCGAGCCGCCCACCTTGCGGTCGTCTGCCACCAGATGGGACGAGACGGCCGCGAGCGGCGCGGCCATGTCGCGGATGAACGCGCGCACCGGCTCGCGCACGGCGCTCTCGTAGTTCGCCTCGTTCGCCTTGAACCACGCGCGGTCGTTGTTCATCGAGAGCTGGAACAGGAACCGCTGCGCTTCGACGACGTTCACGTGTGGCCTCCAAGAGACGGGATGCGCGACCAGACCGAGTCGATGCGCTCGAACGCAGGCAAACAGGCTGCGAGCGGGTTACGCTCGCACTCGAGCACCACGGCCTTCAGGTTCGGCGCCCGCGCGACGACCCACTCGAAGATCGCCCAGGTGTCTGGCAGCACGCTCGGCACGTGGTCGTCCTCCACAAAGGCGAAGCCGTCGTGCGTGCGCTCGCGCCCGCCCGCGACATGAAGTTCAATGATCCGGTCGAGCGGAAAACCCGCCAGGCCGTCGAGCGGCGAGTGCCCGCAGAGCCTTTGGTAGATCGCCAAGTGCGCGCAGTCGAGCAGCAGGCCGGTGTCCGCGCGCTCGCAGACCCGCGCGAAGTAGTCGAGCAGGTGCAGGTCGCCCACGAAGGCGACGCCCGGTGGGTTCTCGGGCAAGACCTCGAGCCCAGTCGCCGCCCGCAGCCGCTGAATGCCCTCGGCCTGCATCGACGCGCCCTCGTCTACGAGGACCGGCGGCAGGAGCATCATCCCGCCGCGCTGCCGAGGGCCGATGTGCCACAGGCCGGCGTCCCCGCAGAGCCACGCGGGCCGCATCCGGTCGGTGACCGCGCGCACGCCGTCAAGCCATGCGGCGTCTTGGTCGCCCGGTTCGTCGAGGTTCACGTCCAAGAAGTGGTACGTCGTCGGCGCGCCCGTGCGGACCCACGCCTCGGCGTGGGCGTCGAGCCCCTTCGCGACCTCGACCCCCACCTCAAGAAAGCCGGCAAAGCGCGGGTGGGCGCGGCGGAGCGCTGGCACATCGAGCGCGTCTGGCGCGTCTCCCGCGCCATACTCGGTCGAGACGCCGATCCCGAGCATGGGCAGGCGCGCTACGCGGTCTGCGAAGCCAAGCATGGCCGCAAGGTGCGTCGAAGGTCGAAGCGACGCAACTCGAAAGCGCTCCGCCTGAGCCCCGCGCGCGTTGACTTGCCGCGCCCCGCCCGCGCGGGGAATAATGAGACACCTTGAGACATCGACAGTTGGGGGGCAAGATGCGAAGTGAACTCTTCGGCGTCATGACGCGGGTCTGTCTGCTGGTCGGCCTCGCGGGCTGTGGGGCGGGCGGCTCGGACTCGGGCGCGGATGCGGGCGCAGACCAGCCGTGCGTCGCGACGTCTGATTGCGGCGAAGGGCAGGTCTGCGCCGCGGCGCTGTGTCGGCCCCGCGTTCCGGGCGACTGCGCCTCGGACAGCGACTGCGAGGGCAGCCAAACCTGCGACCTAGTGACCGCCCAGTGCGCCGAGCCCGCGCGGTGCGCGATGGACGACGACTGCTTGGGCGACCGCTACTGCGGCGCGGCGTTCACCTGCGTCGCGCCCTGCGAAACAGACAGCGACTGCCCGAGCGGGGCGTGCGCGCAAGGCCGCTGCGCGGGGGACACGCCCTCGGGCTGCACGACCGACGACCAGTGCCCGGCCGGCCAGTTCTGCGCGAGCGGCGCTTGCGTCGAGCGACCGGCTTGCGACGACGCGACGCCCTGCGCGGGCGCGCTCGTGTGCGACACAGGCGCCTGCCGCGAGGCCGAGACGTGCCTGGACGACACGGCCTGCTTCAACGCGCAGCGGCGCATCTGCGTTGACGGGGCGTGCGCCGATGGGTGCGATCCGAGCGCGGCGGACGCCTGCCGCGGCTACCTGCGGTGCGCGCCCGACTTCCGCTGCGGGGAGACGCCCTGCATGGACGCCGCGGCGTGCGGCGCCGACTGGACGTGCAAGGTGGGGCTGTGTGTCCCGCTCGCGGCCCGCGCCTGCACTTCGGACCCCGACTGCCCCGGCGAGCAGGTCTGCGCCGCCGGCCTCTGCGCCGAGCCGCAGGTGTGCGCGGCCGACTTGGACTGCTTGGGCGACCGCCTGTGCCGCGGCGGGGCGTGTGCGCCGCCGTGCGTCGGCGACGCCTGCGCCGCGGGCCTCGTCTGCGCGCAAGGCGCGTGCGTGCCGGACCCGGGCGCGGGCGGCTGCGACAGCGACCTGGAGTGCCCCCCCGAGCAGGTCTGCCAGACGAACGCGTGCGTGACCCCGGCCGGCCCCGCGTGCGAGAGCGACCAGGATTGCTCGGGCACGCGCGCCTGCGTGCAGGGTCGCTGCGCCGAGGGCGCCTTCTGCGAGGGCGACGCGGACTGCGACCAGGGGCGCGTGTGCGATCGCGGCGTGTGTGGCGCGGCGTGCGGTGTGGACGCGGACTGCGGCGCAGGTCAGGTCTGCGAGGCGGGCCACTGCGTGCTGCCGAACATCAACGCCGAGTGCCTGAACGACGATGACTGCGCGGGCGCTCAGTTCTGCGGCGGGGACGGCCGCTGCGTCGAGCCCGCGGTCTGCGGGACGAATGAAGACTGCCTGGGCGAGCGTCTGTGCGACGCCGGGCTGTGCGTGAACCCCTGCGTATCGGACAACGACTGCGCTGGGGAACAGTGCGTCGCGGGGCTCTGTGTCGCGCTCGCGGGCTGCAGCGCAGACGCCGACTGCGAAGGCGCGCAGGTCTGCGACGCGATGAGCCGGGCGTGCGTCGAGGGCCCGGTCTGCGGCGGTGACGCGGACTGCCTCGGGGACCGCATCTGCGTCGTGGACGCCTGCCAGGACCCCTGCCGCGACAGCGCGGCCTGCGGGGCCGACCAGGTCTGCCAGGCGGGCCGGTGCAACCCTGCGCCCGTCTGCGGCGTGGGCAACCCCTGCGAGGGCACCCAGGTGTGCGCGGGCGGCCGCTGCATCGAGGGGCCGTTCTGTCTCGCGTCCTCGGACTGCTTGGGCGACCGCGTCTGCCAAGGCGGGGTGTGCGGCGACCCCGCGTGCTTCGTGAACGGCGACTGCGCCGCCGGCCTGACCTGTCAGGGCGGGCAGTGCGTCGTGCCCCCCTGCGCCGCAGACGCCGACTGCGCGCCCGGCCAAGTGTGCCGCGCCGGGGCGTGCGAGGCGGCCGCCGGCGCAGCGTGCTTCCTCGACCTGGACTGTGGCATCGGTCAGCGCTGCAGCAACCAGCGCTGCGTGGTCGACGCCTGCGGGGTGGACGCCGACTGCGGCGCGAGCGAGCGCTGCGTCAACCGCGTCTGCGAGCCCCAGTTCTGTTTGGCCGACAGCGGCTGCCTCGCGGGGCGCGTCTGCGTCGGCGGCCAGTGCGCCGCCGCAGGTGGGCCCCAAGGCTGCGACTCCGACCTGCAGTGCGCGGCGGGCGAGGCATGCGTCAACCGCGCCTGCGTCCCGGTCGACGCCGGCTGTATGTCGGACGACGACTGCACGGGCAACCAGTACTGCTTCTTCGGGGCGTGCCAAGAGCCGCTCTTCTGCCTGTCGAACGACGACTGCCTCGCGGGGCGCGCGTGCGTGAACGCGGCGTGCATCGACCGCTGCCTGCGAGACTCGGACTGCAGCGCGGGGCAAGTCTGCGGCCCGAACGGCCAGTGCAGCGCCGTGCCGGCCTGCCGCCAGGCCTCGGACTGCGCCAACGAGCAGCCGTGCATCAACGGCGTCTGCGGCGAGACGGGCCTGTGCGCGAACGACGACCAGTGCGCCGGCGCGCGGATCTGCAACGCGGGGATGTGCAGCGATGGCTGCGCGGCGGACCGTGAGTGTCCCGCCGGCCAGGTGTGCATCGCGGCGCGCTGCTTCCCCGGCGCGATGGGCTGCATGAACGACGACGGCTGCGCGGGCGCGCAGGTCTGCACCACGGGCGCCTGCGTTGAGCCGGCGGTCTGCTCGGCGGACGTCGACTGCCTGCCCGGCCGTGTGTGCGGCGGCGCGCGGGCGTGCGTGGACGCCTGCGCCGCGAACGCCGAGTGCCCCGCGGGTCAGGTCTGCTCGAACCGCCGTTGCCAGGCGCCCCCGCCGGAGTGTGTCGGCGCAAATGATTGCGGTATCGGCCGCATCTGCGTGAACAACACATGCGCGGCCGATCCGGGCTTCTGCGCGAACGACGCGGCCTGCGGCATCGGCCGCATCTGCGTGAACGCCGTGTGCACGAGCGGCTGCCGCAACGACGACGGCTGCAGCGGTCTCCAGACCTGCGATGTGGCGTCGCTGTCGTGCCGCGAGCCCGCGATGTGCGCGGGTGACATCGACTGCTTTAGCCCCCGCGTGTGCACCATGGGCGCATGCCAGGCGCCGAACAGCTGCGTCCTCGACGCCGAATGCGGACCGGGGCTGCGCTGCAACGCGATGACGCGCCAGTGCGAGGCCTTCTTCGGCTGCGCAAACAACGCCGAGTGCGGTCAAGGCTTCACCTGCAGCGCGGGCGCGTGCGTCGAAAACCAAGGGTGCATGAACGACCAGAACTGCGTGCCTGGTGACGTCTGCTCGGGCAATCGGTGCGTCGCGAGTCAGTGCGCCAACCTGCCGCTTATGCAGCCGGGCGTCGCCCAGAACGGCCTGCTCGTCGGCGCGTTCTCGTCGTTTACGCCCGCCTGCAACCCGGCGAATGTGCCGAACGCGGGCGACAGCGCGCTGCGGTTTGTGCTGGCCGCGCGCTCGACGGTCACGTTCGAGTCGCTCGGCACCGCGGTGACGCTCGCCCTGAGCGCGGACTGCGAGACGGTGAACCTACAGACGCTCGCGTGCGGCACGCCCGCCGCGCTCGGCGCTGTGAACTTGCCCGCGGGCGAGTACACGGTCGTCGTCGAGGGCGTGAACGGCGCCACGGGCCTCTACATTCTGACGTACCGCATCTTGCCCTGAGCGCCGGGCGCGTCAGCGCTGCGTGGAATCCGCGTCAGCGCTGCGCGGAATCCGCGTCAGCGCTTCTGGGGCCGCCCGCCCGTGGCCCGCGCGGCGAGCGCCTGCCGACGCGCGGCGATGGCGCGCGGCCACTCCGCCTTGTCATCGAGCGCCGCGACCCGCTTCTCGGCGGCCGTGAGCAAGGCGGCCGCGGCGTCGAGATCGCCCGACGACTCGGCGATCATGGCGAGCGCGATGCTGGGCTCCGGGTTCTTGGGGTCGAGCTGGTCGAGGTGACGGAAAACCGGGACCGCCTCTTCGACGCGGCTGAGCTGCAGCAGCAAGCGCCCCAAGTCGAGGTACGCGCCCACGTCCGCGCCGCGCTCCCAGGCGAGGCGCAAGGCCCCGACCGCGGCGTCGCCTTGGCCCAAGCGCGCGTAGGCCCGACCTAGGTTGGCGTGCACCCCGCCCAGCTTGGCGTCGAGGCCCAGCGCGGTCTCGAAGGCCACGCGGGCGGCGTCGTGCTGCTTGAGCTCGAAGCGCGCCTGCCCGAGCGAGGCGAAGACCTGCGCGTTCTTGGACATCGCCTTGGACGCCCGGTCGAGCAGGTCGGCGGCCTCTTCGAAGCGCTTCTGGCCGAGCCGCACCTGCCCGAGCACGAAGAGGCCGAGCGGCAGCTCTGGCTTGAGGTCGAGCGCGCGCGACCCCTCGGGCGCGGCGTCGTCCAGCTTGCCCTGCTTGAGCAGCGCGTCGCCCAAGAACAGGTGAGCGAGCGCGCTCGCGTCGTCGCGCTTGACCTGCTCGCGGTAGAGCTCGAGCGCCTTGGCGGCCTGGCCCCTTACCGTGAGCACTCGACCGAGCGCGAGGCTCAGGGTCGTGGCGTCGGGCCCCGAGGCCGACTTGAGCGCGAGCGCGAGCTCGGCGTGCAGGCGCGCGGCCGTGTCCGCGTCGAGCACGAGCGGGTCGTTCAAGAGCTGCTCAGCCCGGGCGCGCAGGAGCCGCGCCGCCGTCTCCGGCGAGGCCGACAGGCTCTGGGCCCAGCCGAACGCCCGCTCGGCGAGCACCCAATCCCCCGCGGTCACAGCGTCCGCGCCGAGCTGCGCATAGCGCAGGGCTTCGGCCTGCTGGCCACGGCGCTCACCCCACGCTGTCCACTGGTTGACCGCCAGCGGGACTGTAGCGGCCAGCGTCGCGCCGCCCACGACAGAGAGAAACCACCCCGGACGCGTACTCACATCACTCTCCGGGCCCTCATGGGGCCGCTCCGATTTACTTGAACGCGCCCGTCGCGCCGGCCGCGGCGCGGCGCGCGTAGCCCGCGCGCAGGGCCGTCCTGAAGGTCATGACCTTCCGAGTGTCGGTGCCGGCGCGGTCGAGCGCGTCCCCGAGCATCTTCATCGCGCGGGCGTCCGCGATCTGGGAGAGCACGTACGCGCCCTCTTGGTAGACCTGCTGCTCGGGGGCGTTCACCGCCACCTCGAGCACCCGCCACACATAGCCGCCGTTGTCCCGAATCGCGGTCAAGGCGAGCACGCCCATGCCCTGCACGCCGGGGTCGGCGTCCGCCATCGCTGCGTCGATCGCCCGCATCGCTTCTGCGGTGCCGTAGAGCGCGATCGCCCACACGGCTGAGCCGCGCAGGCGGGGCTGGTCCGAGGACTTCAGCGTCTGCCACAGCACCGGGAGGGCCTCGGGGCCGCCGTGCTCAATCAGGGCCGAGAGCGCCACCTGTCGATGCAGGAGCTCCGCCGACTGCTGGTTGAGCAGCGCCGTCGCCATCGGCACCGCGTCGGGCAGGTGGCGCCGCGCGATGCTGACGAGCGCGCTCAGGCGGTCGTCGAGCTTGCTCTTCTCGCCGCGCGCGGCCGCGAGCATCTCCGCGTCGGTCAGGTCACGAATCGGCTCGGGGTCGGGCGAGCCCGTACCGAGCCAGCGGCCGTCCTCGCCCTTGCCCCACGGGAAGTCGAGCGCCATGGACTTCAGCCCGACCAGCCGCTCGTCCGCGCTGTCCTCTTCGGCAGGCGCCTGAGCGGCCTGCTTGAGGTCGGCTGCTGCTTGTGAAGGCGACGGCACCGCGACCTTGTCAAGCCGGCCGGCGGGCGACGTCTGCGCGCCGCTCCGCGCGGCCAGGATGGGGTTTGGCGTGTCGTCCACGGGCGGCGCAGCCGGGGCGGTCGTCGCCGCCTCGCCGCACCCGGCCAGCCAGAGGCCCAAGAAGCTCGCGGCGCCGAGGCCGCTCCAACGATAGAAGCGCATCGCTCGACCTCCTCTCAGCGGGACCGGCAGCAGTACCAGTTTCGGCAGTCGCCCTTACCTGCGTTGCCGTCGTGGTTGTACCAGTAGCCGCCGCACGCGCAGTTGTAAAAGCCCGCGACGTCGTCGCTCGTCGCGTCCGCGTACCAGTCATTGCCGCCGAACCAGCCCCACCAGCCGCGCACGCCCGAGATCTCGGCGTCCGTGCACAGGTGACCGCCGACCACGGCGCGACACCAGTGGTCCGCGTAGCCCCACGCATTGCAGCCCCAGTTGCCCGCGATGCAGGTGTCCCCGAAGCCCGACCAACCGCCCGGGCACCCGGACTCGCCGGCCACACCGCCCGCGCCCGCGATGCCGCCGTTCGCAGTAATCCGACCGGTCACGGTCACGTTGCCGTCGATGCGCACGCCGCCGGCGAAGTCACCCGCGTAGTTGATCGCGAGCGTGTCGCCCCCGTCGTGCACCAGCGCGCGTCCGCCGTCGCCGCGGGGGTTGTAGCGCATGTTAAAGTCGGCGCCGTTGAAGTTCATGCTGAACCCGTTGACGGTCGCCGTGCCGTTGATGTTGGCCGACCCGTTGACCTGCAGGTTGCCGCCGACGTCAATCGTGCTGCCTGCCGCACCGGGCTGTCCCAGGTAGATGCGGCCGCTCGCCGCGCCGACGACGATGTCTTGCGTCTCCGAGTAGATGCCCGTGACGCCCCAAGCCGCGCCGACGCGCAGCGCGCCACGGCCCTCGGCGTCCGTGAAGAAGTTGCGGCCCTCGCGGCCCTGAATGTAGGTCGTCCGCGAGTTGCCAAAGTAGCTCGTGGCACGGTTCCAAGACTCGCCGCGGCTCTCCAAGTTGCCGTAGACGAGCAGGTTGTTGCTGTTGAGCTCCATGCCCACGGACTGCGCCTGCGCGTTGGCGCCGTAGTAGAAGCGGTGCACCTGCACCGAGTTATAGCGCAGCGTGCTGCCTTCCGTGCCGAGCGAGTACTCCGTGCCCCAGAGGCGAAGCTTGTGCGTGTGCGGCCACGCGCAGCAGTCGTTGGGAAACTGAATGTAGTTGGTGCCGATGATGAGGCTGCCGACCCGGACCTCGCTGGCTGCGAGGAAGCGATTGGCGGTGACATCGCCCGCGAGGTTCAGCGCCCCCTGCACGGTCAGGCCCCCGCGCACGAGCAGGTTCCGCCGGATATCGCCGTCGAGGAGGACCGTCAGGTTGTTGTTGATTTGCTGGCTGCCGTTGACCTGCGCGTTGGCCTCCATCGTCACGGCGCCGCGCAGCGTCGTCGCGCCGTTGGCCGTCAACGTGGAGTTGACCTGCAGGGCGCCGCCCACGGTCTGGTTGCCGTTGACGGTCGCGCTGCCGTTGACCTGCAGGTTCTGGTCGACCTGCGCGCTCTGCTGAGCACGGAAGAAGCCGTTGGCCAAGATGCCCCCGGGGGCGGTCAGCAGCAGGTCGTCGTCGCCGTTGCTCTGGATGCCGAGCTCGAGGCGCGCGGCCGAGCCCGCCTTGCTGTAGTAGCGCAGGTAGGCCTCGTCGCCGTTCCCGCCCCAGCGGTTCTCGACGAACTGAAAGCCGAGCGTCCCGCTGCCGGGACCCGCGATGCGGACAGGACCCGGCGTGTACAGCTCAAGGTCGTCGCCGCCATCGTTCAGCACGCCGATCTGCAGCCGCGCGTTGTCGCCGGCCTTCTGGAAGTACCGGATGAAGGCCTCATCTCCGGCGCCGCCCCAGTTGTTCTCGCGGAACTGCACCCCGAGCGGCGTGCCGCCCGGACCCGAGACGCGCACGTAAGTGGGCGAGTAGAGCTCCAAGTCATCGTCGGCATCGTTCGCTACGCCGATCTGCAGCTTCGCGTTGTCGCCGCCCTCGGTGAAGTAGCGAATCCAAGCGTCGTCGCCCCCGCCGCCGAAGGCGTCGTTCGGCCACACGATGCCGTTGTCACCCGACCCCGCCGACGCGAACACCGGATTGTAGCCGCCTGGCGCGGGCGCGCAGCCCACGCAGGTCCCGCGCACCACGAGGTTCCGGTTGATGATCAGGTCGCCGCTGCCGCCGATGGTCACGCCCCCGGCCGCATTGAGCAGGATGTCGTCGTCCGCATCGGCGACGTTGGCGATCTCGAGCCGCGTGTTCTCCCCGCCCTCGCTCAGGTAGCGCACGTAGGCCGTGTCCCCCACGCCGCCCCAGCGGTTGTCCGGGAAGCGGAACTCAAGCTGGCCGACGCCCGGGCCGTTCGCGCGCACGCCGCCCGCGGCGAAGAGCTCAATCTCATCGTTGCTGTCGTTCTGGACGCCGAGCTGCAGCATCGTGTCCGCGCCCACGCCGTTCTGGCCGGTCACGAAGCGCAGCCACGCCTCTTCGCCGTCGCCCGTGGGGACCTGGCTCGTCGGCCAGTGCACGCCGCCGCCGTCCTTTGAGGGCCGGATCTCCCCCGCCGCGCCGGTCATGGTCAAGTGGCGCGCCACGCTCAGGTCACCGAGCCCGAGCACCTCGACGCCGCCCGTCGCGTTGAGGCGAATGGGGTCGTTCTGGTCGTCGCCCGTCGACAGCTCGAGGGCGGTCTCACCGGCAGCGCCGTATTGGATGTACCGGATCGCCGCTTGGTCCTGGCCCCCCAGCGAGTTCGTGAGCCAGGTGATGCCCTTATTGCCCGCGCCCGACGACGGCTGAATGAAGCCGTTGTTGACGTAGGCGTTCCCGGTGTTCACGAACAGATTGCCGGCTTGCACCGTCGCGCTGCCCGTGGTCACGGACAGGCTGTCGCGCACGGTCGCGGAGCCGTTCACACGCAGCGCGCCGTTGCGCACCTCAAAGTCGGTCGTGTTGGCCGCCGTGTACCAGTTGCTCGGGTTGTCGTTGCTCGACGCGTCCTCGAGCAAAAGGGTGTTCACGCCGTCGAAGCGCAGGCCCGCGTTGCGAACGCCCGTGTTCAGGAATCGCACAGCAGGGTTGAACCCCGAGCCGCCGATCTCGATGTGCCGCCCCTGCACGCGCAGGCGGCTCGTCATCGCCTCGACGCTCTCGAACGCCGCGTCTTTTCGCAAGAAGCCTGCCGAAGAGACGCCGTCGAGCAGGTCGGCGTCGACCCCAGAGCCCGCGCCGTCGACCTGAACGAGCTTGGCGAGCACCTGCGCCGGCGTGTCTGCCGAGCCGTTCGCGCCCGCCGGCCCCGCAGGACCAATCGGCCCCTGCGGCCCCGCCGACCCCGCGACGCCCTGCGCGCCCTGCGGCCCGGCCGGCCCCTGCGGCCCGACTGGCCCTGCCACGCCCGCTGCGCCCGCTGGACCCGCAGGACCCGTGAGGCCCGTGGGGTCGCCCACCCATCGACCGTTCGCGTCGATGACCGCGCGGCCGCCCACCTGGACATCGCTCGCGTTGACCCGCCCGCCGACGACGGACTGCGCCACAAGCGCGAAGGGCACCGAGACCAAGCGCGTCCGCGGCAACAGGTCGACGCCGTTCACCGAGACCTGCAGATAGGTGCCCTGCGAGAGCACGCCGGCCGTCAGGGGCGTCGTACTGCCCAGCAGCACGCTGTAATAGCCCTCGACGAGCGGCGTGTTGTTGTAAGTCTCCGTCCACACGGCCAGGCCGCCCGCTGACGCAGCGAAGAGCTGGAACCGCAACGACACCGGACCGGCGACCGGGGTGCTGTCCACGTTGAGCAGCAAGCCCTCTTGGTGCATCAGGCCCGGCGGCGTCTGCCCGTCGGCATACGAGACGATGCTGGCGCTCAGCGCGAGCGCCAGCGCCAGCGCCCCCCCCCGAAGTCGTGAAACCATCTGCTTCCCTCCACAGCGCCGATGGATCTATCGGCCGAAGGTAGCCGGAATCTTAGGCTTTCGCCATCTTCCGTAGCACGGTGTGGAGCACGCCACCGTTGCGGTAGTACTCGACCTCGACGGGGGTGTCGATGCGGCACACCACGTCGAAGGTGAGCTGCGTGCCGTCGGGGCGCGTCGCTGTGACCTTGAGCGTCTGCCGGGGCTGCACGCTGTCGTCGATGGCGATGTCGAAGGTCTCGTGGCCCGTGAGGCCGAGCGACGCGCGGCTCTCACCGGCCTTGAACACCAGCGGCAGCACGCCCATGCCCACCAGGTTCGAGCGGTGAATGCGCTCGAAGCTCTCGGCGATGACGGCCCGAATCCCCAAGAGATACGTGCCCTTGGCGGCCCAGTCGCGCGACGAGCCCATGCCGTAGTCCACGCCCGCGAGGCCGACGAGCGGCACGCCCGCGGCCTTGTAGGTCATCGCGGCGTCGTAGATGGACGCGACCTCGCCCGGCTGCGCGACGACGTCGACGCCCTGCGCCTGCGCGGCGGTCAGGGCGGGCCCGACGTAGGTCGTCACGCCGCCCTCGGTGCCCGGCGCCATCTCGTTCTTGATGCGGATGTTCGCGAACGTGCCGCGCGTCATCACACGGTCGTTGCCGCGCCGCGCGCCGTACTGGTTGAAGTCGGCCTGCGCGACGCCACGGCCCTGCAGGAAACGCCCGGCCGGACTCGACTTGGCGATGTTGCCCGCGGGGCTGATGTGGTCGGTCGTGACGCTGTTACCGAGCTTCACCAAGACCTTGGCGCCCTTGATGGGCTGGATCGGCGAGGGCTCGCGCGCCATATCGACGAAGAACGGCGGCTCCTGCACGTACGTCGAGTCGGCGTTCCAGGCGAAGAGGTCACCCTCGGCCACCTGAATCGCCTGCCACGCGGCGGGCCCCTCGAGGCTCGCGTAGCGCTTCTGGTACTGCTCGCGCGTCACGACGCGGTCGCGCAGGGTCTGCACCTCCGCCTCGGTCGGCCACACGTCCTTCATGTAGACCGGCTGCCCGTTCGCGCCGGTGCCGATCGGGTCGCGGTACAGGTCGAGGTCGACCGTGCCGGCGAGGGCGTAGACCACGCAGAGCGGCGGCGATGCCAGGTAGCTCGGCTTGACGAGCGGGTTCACGCGGCCCTCGAAGTTGCGGTTGCCCGAGAGCACGCCCGCGGCCGCCAGGTTGCCCCGCTTGATGGCCTCCTCGACCTCGGGGATCAGCGGGCCGGAGTTGCCGATGCATGTCGTGCAGCCGTAGCCCACCGTGTTGAAGCCGACGGCGTCCAGGTCCGCCGTCAGCTCGGCGGCGTCCAGGTAGTCGGTGACCACGCGGGAGCCGGGGGCGAGGCTCGTCTTGACCCACGGCTTGCGGGTCAGGCCGAGCGCGCGCGCCTTGCGGGCCACCAGGCCGGCGGCGATGAGCACGTTCGGGTTGCTGGTGTTGGTGCACGAGGTAATGGCAGAGAGGACGACGTCGCCGTCGCGGAGCGTGTGCTTGTGGCCGCCGAGCTCGAACTCGACCGACTCCACGCCGCCCGGCTTGCCGTACGTCTTGCCGAGCTCGATGTTCCACGTGCCCTTCATGTCGGCCAGGAGCACGCGGTCCTGCGGGCGCGCGGGGCCGGCGAGGCACGGCTGCACGGTGCCCATGTCGAGCTCGAGGACCTCGGTGTACTCGATGTCGGCGGCGTCGTCGCGCCACAGGCCCTGGAGCTTGCTGTAGGCCTCGACAGCGGCGACGAGCGCCTCGTCGCGGCCCGTGCGGCGCAAGTAGTCGAGCGTCTGGGCGTCGACGGGGAAGAAGCCGCACGTCGCGCCATACTCCGGCGCCATGTTCGCGATCGTCGCGCGGTTCTCGACGCTCATGTCCGCGAGGCCGGGGCCGAAGAACTCGACGAACTTCTCGACGACGCCCTTCTTGCGCAGGATCTGCGTCACGGTCAGCACGAGGTCCGTGGCCGTCGCGCCCTCGGGCAGCTTGCCCGTGAGCTTGAAGCCGACAACCTGCGGCATGAGCATGTAGATCGGCTGACCGAGCATCACGGCCTCGGCCTCGATGCCGCCCACGCCCCAGCCCAGGACGCCGAGGCCGTTGATCATCGTCGTGTGGCTGTCGGTGCCGACGAGCGAGTCGGGGTAGACCACCGTACGGCCGTCCTCGGCCTTGCGGAGCACGACCGTCGCGAGCGCCTCGACGTTCACCTGGTGCACGATCCCCGTGGCGGGCGGCACCACGCGGAAGTTGCGGAACGCCTTCTGGCCCCACTTGAGGAACTCGTACCGCTCGCCGTTGCGGGCGAACTCGAGGGCCGCGTTCTCATCGAGCGAGGTTGACGTACCGAAGTGGTCGACCTGCACGGAGTGGTCGATCACCAAGTCGCACTGGACGAGCGGATTCACGCGGGAAACGTCGCCCCCGAGGCGCGCCATCGCGCTGCGGAGCGCTGCGAGGTCGACGACGGCGGGCACGCCCGTGAAGTCTTGCAGCACGACGCGGCCAGGCATGAACGGGATCTCGCCGTCGCCCGGGTCCTTGGCGTTGTAGCCCGCGACCGTCTTCACGTGGTCCTCGGTCACGATGTAGCCGTCCACGTTGCGAAGCACCGCCTCGAGCAGCACGCGGATCGAGTACGGCAGGCGGTCGACCCGGCCGAGGCCGAGCTCCTGCAGGCGACCGAGGCGATAGGCCGTGAGGTCACCGAGGGGCGTGTTGAGGACGGTGGTCGCGCGGAACGGGTCGTGGACGGACATCGGAGTCTCTCCTCGGGTGTCGAAAGTCGGGGCGCATCGTGCTCGCCCCGCGCGCAGGGTGCAAGACGAGTGCGCCCGGCCCGGGGGCGTGGACGTCCCGCGCGAAATCGGGTAGTCCCTTAGGACATCCTCGTATGATACCCATCGAGCCCCGCGCTGCGCTTGTCCCTGGCACCGTTGTCGACGGTCGCTACCGTGTGCGCGCGGTGACCGGCGAGTGGCGATTGGGGACGGCCTATCGCGCCGAGGGCCGAGACGGCCCGGTAACGCTCATCATCGCGCCCCTCGCGCGCGGGCGCTCTGCGACCTTCGCGGACTGGGTCCGCGCCGAGATCGAGCGGACGCGGCCGGTCGGTGCCGCGGGCTTGCTGCTGTTGCAGGACGGCGGCCTCGTGAGCGCGACGGACGGCTACTTGGTCGTGCCCGCGTGGAGCGGTCCTTCGCTCGTCGAAGAGGTCCGGCAGCGCGGCGCGCCCGGCGTGGACCGAGCGTGCGCGCTCGTCGAAGGCGTCGCCCAAGCCGTCGAGCGCGCACACGCCGCCGGGCTAACGCTCGGTGATCTGCGGCCCGCGAGCGTCTTCGCCGCCCCAGACGCCGCGCCGCTCGTGCTCGACCTGGGCTTGGGTCGCGGCCTCGCGGGCTACCTGGCCTCGCCACCGGCGGGCGCGCCCGCCTACACGGCGCCCGAGCGCGCGGCGGGATCGGCGCCCGCCCTCTCAGACGACCTCTATGCGCTCGGCGCGCTGCTCTTCTACCTCCTGACAGGCCGTGCGCCCAGCGTCGCCCCTGTGGGCGAGGCGCGCGTCGCCACGCCACCCTCTTGGCTGCGCGCGGACGAGGGCGTCGCTCAGTTCATCGACCCCGTTGTGCTGCGCGCCATGGCGCCCGTCGCCGCCGACCGCGGCACGGCCCGCGCCTTGGCGCAGTCGCTCGCTGCGGTGCGCGAGGTGCTGCGGCTGTCGCCCGCGGCGCGTGAGGTGCTCGGGTTGCCGCCGGGCGCGGTGATGTTCGCGCCAGAGCCCACCTCGCCGCACTTGCTGCACGACGCCCTAGGGATCAGCGCGGACGACGATGCACCCGGCCCGTTCGACGACGTGCTCCATACGGACGCCCTGCGGCAGCTCACCCTACCGGACGAGGCACCCGCGCGGCGGCCTCGCGTGACGCCGCCCGCGCTGCCCAAGCCGCGCGTACCCTGAGCCCGGTTCAGGCGCCGTACATCGCCCGCACCACGACGACTGGGCACGGCGAGTGCCGGAGCACACGCTCGGCGACGCTGCCAACGAAGTAGTGCGCGAGGCCGTGGCGGCCGCGCGTACCCATGACGACGAGCTGGGCGTCGTCCTCGGTCGCGAGCCTCACCAGCCCCTCGCTCGCGCTGCCTTGCAGGACGTGCAGCGCGGCGCCCTGCACGCCGTGGGCCTCGGCGAAGCCACGCAGCTCTGTCAGCGCGTCGTCGTGGAGCACCTGCGCCAACTTCAGGCCGCTGCCGCGCGGCACCATCACGTCACCGGTGTACGCGGGCACAGCGACCACGTTCACCAAGTTGAGGGCCTCGACGCGACCGCCGACGAAGTCGAGCGCTGTCTTCACCGCAACCCCTGAGTCGGGCCCGAAGTCGACTGGCACGAGGACGCGGTCGAGGCGCTTGGGGAGCGGCTCCGCGGAGCCCGCCTCGCGGACAATCATCAGCGGACACGGCGCGTCCCGCACGACGCGCTCGGCGACGCTCCCGAGCAGCACATGCGCGAACCCACGGCGGCCGTGCGTGCCGAGGACGATCAGGTCGGCCCCTGTCGAGCGCGCATGCCGCGGGATCTCCTGAAAGGGCAGCCCGGGCACAACATGCGCGTGCATCCGCCCGTGCAGCGCGCTGTCCGCCTTGAGCGGCGCGGTGAAGTCCGACATCTGCGCCTCGGCCGTGGTCTTGACATAGTCGCCGAGGGGCATCGGCCCTTGGCCGGGGAGCGTCACGAGCGCCTCGGGCGCGTAGTAGGGCGGCTCATAGACGTGCAGCACATCCAGCGCGGCCCCGTGGGTGCGCGCGAGGGTGGCGGCCGCCGTCAGGGCGCGGCGGGCGCTGCCGCCAAAGTCGACTGCGACGAGAATGCGAGCGGGGTGAAACATACGGTCTCCTTCGGCGAATGCTGTAGCGCTTATCCATAGTTCAACTGACGTGCCACGCATTTTCCCGCCAAATACGCTCAGAAGTGCTACGACTCCGTAACATCCGATGCGCGGTCGGTCACGCGCTAGAGACGAAGGCCGAGGATGAACACAGACGAAGTCGTCGCCGAGGCTGCGTTCGGTGAGCCGGCGCACTTCTCAAGCAATCCGAGGGGCTTCGATGACCGCGACCGCATTTTTGCGGCGCTCCGGGTCGTGGCGTTCGCCGCGGTCCTCACTTTCGCGCTCTGGTCGCTGCCCGAGGGCGAGATGCGCATTCACGTCACGCTCGCGAGCGTGGCCTTCGCGCTCTACACGCTCGTCCTTTACGGCCTCGGCTGGCCCCTCTCGCGGCTCTTCGAGAAGACGCTGTTTTATTTGACCGTCGCGATCGTCGACCTGGCCTTCTGCATCGGCCTGATGGCGTTGACGGGCGGCGGCGCGAGCCCCTTCTACCGCGCGCTCTACGTATGGATCGCGATGCTCGCGTTCCACTTCGGCCGAAAGGCGGGCCTGCGCGCGAGCCTCGTCGCCCTCGTCGTCTTCTTGCTCTTTCATCTCGCGAGCGGCTTCCAGGGCGATCTGTGGGTGTTGTGCGTGCAGGCGGGGGGCATGCTCATGCACGGCCCGCTCATCGGCGCGCTGACCGACCGGGAGCGCAGGCGCGCGTTCGAGCTGCGGCTCGCGCGCGACAGCCTGGCCGAGGCCAACACGCAGCTCATCGAGGCGCAGAGCCAGCGCATTCAACAGGAGAAGCTGTCCTCGCTCGGGCTCCTCGCGGCCGGCGTCGCCCACGAGATCAACAACCCGCTCTCTGGCGTGATCGGGTGCGTCAAGGCGCTGCGGAGCACGCAGGTGCCGACGGACCGGCGCGAGGTCTACTTCGACACGGTCGACGAGGGCCTCGAGCGGATTCGGCAGACCGTACGCGGGCTGCTCGACTACGCGCGTCAGCGACCCACCAATCCCGGCCCTGTCGATGTGCACGAGGTCGCGACGACCGCCGCGCGCTTGGTTCAGCCCGCGCTCAGGGCGCGTCAGCTCGTGTGTGAGGTCGAAGCGGCGCCGGGCGACTTTCGGGCGCACGCCGACCGTTCACAGGTCATGCAGGTCCTCGTCAACTTGTTGCTCAACGCCTGCGATGCGTCGCCGGTCGGGTCGCGGGTCCTCATTGACTGCGCCCGCGGCTCGCCCGGCTTCGTCGACATCGCCGTGCGCGACCAGGGCATGGGCATCGCGCCCGAGATTCTCGACCGCGTGTGCGACCCGTTCTTCACGACGAAGCCCGAAGGTCAGGGCACCGGCCTTGGGCTGAGTGTTTCGCTCGGCATCGTGCGCGGGCACGGGGGCACGCTGAGCTTCGCTGACACCCTCGGCGGCGGCGCGACCGTCGTCGTTCGACTCCCAGAGGCCTCCGATGCTTGACCTCTTGCTCGTCGACGACGAGCCCACAATCCGGCTCGTTGTCGGTGACACGCTCCGCGAGGCGGGGCATCGCGTGACCATCGTCGAGGACGGCGCCGCCGCTCAGCGGCTGCTTTCCGAGCACCGCTACGACGTGCTCGTGACTGATGTGCGTATGCCCCACGTGGACGGACTGACGCTGCTTCACCTGGCGCGGCAGAACCACGCCGCTACAGATGTCATTCTGATCACGGCCTATGGCGCGGTGAGCGACGCCGTTGACGCCCTGAAGGAGGGCGCGCTCGACTACCTGACCAAGCCCTTTGACCCCGACGAGCTGGTGGTCCGGCTCGCGCGCGTCGCCGAGCGCCACACGCTCCGACGTGAGCTGGCGAGCGCGCGGGCGGCGCTCGCGGCGCGCCGCTCAGACGACGACATCGTGGGCAGGTCGCCGATCATGGAGCGGCTGCTCGACCGCATCGGCACCATCGCCGAGAGCGACGCCCCGGTGCTGATCGCGGGCGACAGCGGCACAGGCAAGGAGCTGGTCGCGCGTCGGCTGCACGACCTGAGCGGGCGGCGCGCCGGGCCCTTCGTCGCGGTCAACTGCGCAGCATTCCCAGAGACGCTGCTGGAGGCGGAGCTCTTCGGGCACGACAAAGGCGCGTTCACCGGCGCGATAAAAAAGCGCGACGGGCGCTTCAAGGCGGCGCACGGCGGCACGCTGTTCCTCGACGAGGTCGCGGAGATCCCGCTGATGGCGCAAGCGAAGCTGCTGCGCGTGCTGCAGAGCGGGTCATTCGAGCCGCTGGGCACGAATGTCCCGGTAAAGGTCGACGTGCGCGTGATCTCAGCAACGCACCGCAACCTGCGGCAGCTCATCGCCGAGGGGCGCTTCCGCGAGGATCTGTACTACCGACTCAACGTGCTGGGCGTCGCGATCCCGCCGCTGCGGGATCGCCGCAGCGACCTGCCCCTGCTCGTCGAGCACTTTCTGCAGACGTACTCGCCGCCGGGGCAGCCCCTGCCGATGATCGCGCCGCGGGCCTGGGCCGTGATCTCGGCGCACGACTTTCCGGGGAATGTGCGCGAGCTCCAGCACGCGGTGCACCACGCAGTCGTGCTGGCGCGGGGCCGCGAGATCGACCTGGAGCATCTGCCTCCAGAGCTGGTCGGCGACGCGCGCGCCCACGCGCCGAACGGGGTGGACACCGACGCGCACCTGCAGCCGCTCGGCCCCGCGATGCGGGCGTTCGAGCGGGAGTACCTGCTGCGCGCCCTGCGCCTGAGCAGCGGCAAGCGGCAGGTCGCGGCGGACGCGCTGGGGATCTCGCGCAAGAACCTGTGGGAGAAGCTGCGCGCGCACGGCATCACAGACGCGAACGACATGGAAGAATAGGCACAGCGCAGCTAGACTCCCGCACCATGGACATCACCGTCGACTCGAAGATCAACCACCCCCGCGCCGTCGTCTATGCGGCGATGCGGGACCAAATGGCCAGCTTGGCGCCCTATCTGCCGAACGTGGAGCGCATCGAGGTACGCGAGCGCAAGGACACCACGCCGGGCGTCGTGGAGCTCGTAAACTTCTGGAAGGCGGCGGCCACCGAGATCCCCGCGGTGGCTCGGCCGTTCATTGACCCGAGCAAGTTGTCGTGGATCGACCGCGCGCGGTGGGTGGACGCCGACCAGACCTGCCACTGGTCGCTCGAGGTCAGCTTCATGCCCGAGCGCGTCAAGTGTAGCGGCACGACGACCTACTTGGAGGACGGCCCCAACCGCACGGCCATCCGGATGCGCGGCAAGCTCGAGCTCGACCTCAAGGGCCTGCTGCCGGGCCTGATCGCGCGCACCGCGACGCCGAGCGTCGAGCAGTTCGTCGTCAAGATGATCCAGCCGAACCTTGAGAAGACCGTCGAGGCGCTCGGCCGGTTCTTGGACACGGGCGGACGCGCGGGGTGAAAGCCCATGCGCGGCGCCGCCGAGCGCGAGCGACGTTCGCCCTGACGCTCGCGCTCGCGCTGAGCGGCTGCCCCGCGATGCAGGGACTCGCCCCGCTCTCACAGGATGAGGCGGCTGAGGCGCAGGCGATGCAGCGGCTCAGCCAACGCGGGCTGAGCGCCCCACGCTGCCTCGGCTTCGACGACGGGCGAGCGCCCACGGGCCTCTTCGTGTTCGCCCTGCGCGCGTCGAACCCCGTGGCGCAGGCGACCGCGCCGACTGTGGAGGAGCGCGTGGTGCTGCAAGGCGTCGCGCGCCTGTGCATCGACAACGACACGCTGAGCGGCGACGCCGTCGTCTGCTCGCTCGCGCGCACGCGGCTGCCCGAGGCGGACGGCGCCTGTTCGACGCTATTGCCCAGCGTGGCGCTGCTCGCCGCCGCGCCCGCACTGACGATTCAGGGGTCTCGCGCGCCGAACGATCCCGAGGGACGCTTCGACGCGACGCTCACGCTGGACTGGGGCAGCGTGCCCGGCACGGCGCTGCCCGCGCCCTGGGCCCAGGCCAGCGACGCAGGGCCGATGGACAGCGCAGCGGACGCGCCCGACCTCGACGGTGACGGCGCACCGGGCGTGACCCTGCGGCCCGACGGAGACGCGACTCGACCGGTTCAGGCGGCGCGTCGGCTCACCGCGACGATGACGCTCGCGCCGACTCAAGGGGGCCTGCTCGCGGGGGCGGCGATTGTAGAGACCGCCGAGGTCGTGCTCGGCGGAGACGCAGCCGCGGCGTTCATCGGTCGGCTCTATGCGCCCTCGACCAACGCGGACGCGACCTTCGCGCCCCTTGACCCCCGCGTGGGCGCGCTCACCTGTGGGGGCGCGACGGACGCTTGGGCTGCCCTGCCGCCGCTGCTCGCCGACGACTGTCGCTGAGGCGCGCTCAGAGCCGAACGCGCCGCGTGTCCCCAAAGCGCCCGCGAATATCGCGGCGGAGCAAGAGCGCTGCGCACACGCCCGCCACGACGGCGAACGCCATCACGCCGGACGACGACATCCAGGTCTTCGGAGCGCGCGCCGCAAACCAAAGCAGATAGGCGACGTCGAGCGTCAGCGCGCTCAGAGACACGACGAACCCCCAGCGGCGGTCTGCGAGCAAGCCGAGGCCACCCACGGCGACCACCGCACCCAAGAGCATGAAGAGGGTGCCGAGCGAGATGCCCGCGATGCACTGCGTCAGGCCACCGATGCCCGCGACCACGGCGACGGCGCTGAGCGACACGGGCGCCGGCGGCAAGGGCTCCGGGAGGTCGATCGCGAGCAAGGTCGCGGGGGCCTCGAACGGGCTGCTCGTGACGCGCGGCGTGAAGCTCTGGGTAATCGCGTCTGTCGGACGCTGGGGCCGAGGCGCCGGCGTGCCCAAGGGCGAGAAGGCGTCGAGCGACGACCGCGCGATGAGCGGCGCGGGCGTCGGCGTCGGCGTTGGCGCCGGGGCACGCGCGGGCGGCCCCGATGCGCGTGACTCAGCCAAGGCGCGCGCGTGCGCCCAATCCCACGAGTCACCGACCTCGTCGTCCGCCTCGGGCTGCGGTGCCGCCAAGGCGGCGGCCGTCGCGCCCCCGCTGACCGGCATCGATGCGGTCGGCACGCGGTTCGAAGTCGTCGTGGGCGCAGGCGCCCCGAGCAAAGTCCCGCGCGCCTTCGACGACCTCTCGGTCAACAACGCAGGCGCGGCGGGTGGAGGCGCGGAGCCGAGCGCAGCGGCGACCGCGGCGGCGGCGGGTCGCTCGGTCGCGCGCTGCACGTCCGCGCAGAAGTTCTCAGACAGCAAGCGCAGGACCCGCGCGCCCGCCTCCTCGCTCGCGTCCATCGCCTCGGCCGCCTGGGTGAGCAACGCCTCGTACGCCTCGAAGGTCGCGTCGAAGTCGAAGCCCCCCCGCGCGCGGAGCGCCTTCAGGACCACGAGGGCGTAGTACTCCTCAACCTCGGGGAGACCCGGCGCGCGTGACAGCCGCGCTCGGGCCGCGCCAGCGAGCTGAGCGAGGGTGGCCTCGCACTCGCCGAGCCGCAGATAACCGGCGGCGCCGAGCGTGTGCACAAGGCTCGACACCACGCTGTCATCGCTCGCGCGGGCCGCGCAGAGCGCCTTGAGTGCATCCGTAGCGGCCGCGCGGACCCGATCGTTGAAGCGCACTGGCTCCGCCTCGAGGCCGCACAGCAGGCTCGCGGCCGCGCCCGACTCCGCCGCGTAGGCGACGAAGGCCACGAAATCGACCGCGGGGTCAGGGCGACTCGGCGTGGCCGCGACGGGCGCCGACTCCGGCGCTCGCGCGGCCTTCAAGGGCGCGACGCTTGTCACCGCGTGGTCGGGCAGCGCCTCTTCATCGAGTCGCGTCCTCACGGTCACGGGCTCCAGAGGCCGCCGAGGATCGGTCGCCGCCTCCTCGAGGGGATGATGTTCATCCAAGAGCGTCTCGGACGGCGAAGTGCGCGTCACCACGGTGTCGTGCGCTGCGTCCGCTGTCGGCCGCTCCGCCGTCTGAACCAGTCCCGCTTCGGGCAGGAGCGCGAGCGCCCGCTCCGCGGCGGCCTCGTCGGGAAAAGACCGCGCGCTCACGACCGAAATGCCGGGGCCGAACGTGACGACGTCTGTGGCGACGCGCGACTCGATGTCCACACGCCGGAGTGTTGCCCCGTCGTCCGTCGTCGTCGACACCCACAGGGTGCGCCCGTCGTCATCAAAGAGCAGGCCTCGATGACTGCAGGTGGCGTCTCCCCCGAGCAGCGGCACGACCTCACAGGAGTCGACATCACCCAGCCAGACCTGGCCGTCCGCGGCGTAGACCACGGACTCGCCGTCGGGCGCCACCGCGAGCTCTTCAATGCGCAGGTGCTCACGGCCCAGGTCGACGATGCCGCCGCCGTCCAGCGGCGTCCAGCGCACGCGCTGCCGCGTCTTGCCGCGCGCGTGCGCCGCATAGAAGACCCGCCCTCGGCGCGCGTTGACCGCGATGCCCGTCTCGGGGATCGCGTGCGCGCCGTCGGTCAAGCGCTCGTCCGCCACGCTCGGGGCGCGGCCGCCCATCGACGCGGCCGAGTCGCCCGGCCGCTCAAGATCGAGCGCGTGGACCTCCCATGCGCCGTCTGGCCGGGCGTTCTGCAGGTAAACCAGTCCGGTTCCACCCGCGAGAAAACGCGGCGACGCCGCCCCCAGACCCGCGTGCTGCGCGACGCCCGCGACCACGGCCTCGTGCAACCCAGCGCCGTCCACGGTCACCGAGTAGACGTAGAGTTCCGTGAGCGGCGCGCCCGCATACGCGCCCTCGACGCACAGGCGCTCACCGCGGTCGTCGAACACTGCGCCGCCGATGCGCCATCGGGGGTCGAGTGACTGGCGCAGCCAGCTCATCGAGCCCGACTCCAAGTTCAGAACCCCGACCCGCGCCCGATACTCCCCACGCAGCACGTTGCGCGAGACCGCGTCGAGAGCGACTCGGGTGCCGCTCGCGTGGACCGAGGGCCGCAGCGGGAACGGGTGCTCCGAACGAAAGAGGACCCACCGCTCGCCGGTCGAGGGGCGCAGCGCGACGAGGCGCGCGGCCCCCTCATCGACCTCTTCGAGCAAAAGCAAGCGAGCCATCTCATCCCCCAAAGAACACGAACCCAGACCCTGTGGACTTTGGCACGTCGGACGACGCGAATCCATCCGCGCAGACCCTCAGTGCGTCGCGTGACAGGCCTCGAGGAGGTCCAGCCGCGCCTCGAGCGGCAGCAGCACAGCATCGTCACCGCCCGCCTCGATATAGGCCCGCAGGCGCTCGCGCGCCGCGACCCCTTGGAGCTCGAGCAGCGCGAGTGCGAGCCCGCGAAGCGCGGTATGCCGCTCGTAGACGCGCAGAAAGAGCGGCACATCGGACGGCGCGCCGTAGAGCGCCCAGTAGTGCAGCGCAGCCGCGAGGAGGCCTCGCCCCGGCTGTTCGAGGACGTCGTCGAGCGCGGCGCGCACGGCGTCCCCCCCCGCCGCGAGCGTCGCCGCGATCGCGTACTCCACGCGCGCGCCCTGAGACGCCTCGAGCGCCCTCAGCAAGGTCGGCACGATGGGCGCGAGCGGCAGGGCGCGGAGCATGGACAGCAGGACGTCAGCGCGCGGCCCCGTCTCGCCCCGCAGGCGGCGCGCGATCGGCGCGGCCGCAGCGTCTCCGACCAAGCCGACGGCGCGCCGGAGCACCATCGCGGCCTCCTGGGACATGCCCGGCCGAACCGGCCTCGGTGCGAGCTCACCCGCCTGTGGGTCGCCGCCGCGCGCGAGCGCCAGGACCGCGTGCGCCGCAAGCTCGGCGTCGCGCCCCTCGACGGCGCGCGTGAGCCGCTCTCGCGCCCGCGGGTCCACGCCGATGAACGGCGTGAGCAGCGCACAGCTCAGGCGCTGCAGGGTGCGCGCCTCGTCATCGAGCGCCGCGAGCAAGGGCTCGAGCTGCCCGCGCCGCGCGGCGTCGACCAAGAGCCAGCCGGCCTCCGTACGCGCGCCGACCTCGCGCTCGGGCGGGGACGCGTCGCCCCGCGCGAAGAGCGCCGCACTCGCGCCCAGCGCGACGCGCTCGTCGGGATCGCCGCAGAGCGCCATCAGGAGCGGCGTGTCTCGGGCCTCGGCCCAGTCGGCGACTGCGTCGACGAGCGCTGCGCGGACCTCGCCCTGCGGGTCGAGGAGGCGCGACGGCGGGTCGAGGAGCGCGTGCACGACGGCCTCGCGGACGTCCTCGGGCGGGAACCCCTGTGCGAGGCGGGCCGCCCAGAGGCGAACCCCAGCGGCGCTCGAAGCGAGCCCTTCGGTCACGAGCGTGGGCACCGCGAGCGGCCGCCAGTCGGACAGCCACGAGAGCAGCGTGGCGCGGCCGCGGTCGTCCCACGACGCCCAGAGGTCGAGGACGACGCCGGGGTGCGCCGCGACCAGGCCGGCGAGTGCGTCGAGCGAGGCCCGTTGCCGCGAGGCAGGCGTCGCGACCAAGACGCGCCGCAGGAGCGATCGGGCGTCGCGCGAGGGCGCCTCGAGGCGAAACCGAGGCAGGTAAGCGCCCAGCTCGGGCGAGAGGACGAAGCGCTCAAGCGCCTGCGCCGCCCCCGCCGGACCCAGACGATCGAGCACGCGGAGCAGGCTCGCGCCCTGCGGGCTTGTCGGCGCGACGCGCCCGAGCTGCGACAAGACCGGCTCCAGGCTTGAGAGGCCAAAGTCGGCCAGCGTCTCTTCGAGGCGCGCAAGAACAGAAGGCGCCACAGCCTCGGGCTGCCGGAGGCGGTCCGTGAGCGCGCGAAGCAGCGCGGGGATCGCCGGCGGCCCGAGCGCGAGCAGCCGATTTTGCAGCGCGCGGTCGATCTCTGGTCGACCGGTCAGCGCTCCGGCCAAGTCGTGCACCCGCAGCGCGACGCCCGGCATCCGGGGGTCGAAGTCTGCGTCGGGCTCATCATCATCGTCCGGCTGAGTCAGCGCGCGGACCAGAACGACGACGGCGACCGCGAGGAGTACGACGACCGCGGCGTCCAACCCTAGCCCTCGTGCCGCCCACGCGCGATGTCACCGAGGGTCAGCTCCCCGCTGTCCGAGAAGCCGCGGACGGGCGTCGCGTCGTCAGAGACGGACTCCAGCACGGCCGCGGCCTCGGAGGCCCTGAGTCGACGCAGGCACGTGACGGCGAAGAGCCGCGCGGTGCCGTGCGCACCGCCGACGAGCTTCGCGAGGGGGACGTCGATGCGGGCCCCGAGCGGCGCGAGCGACTGGTCACAGTAGGCCCAGAGGGCGTCCCTGAAGGCCGTGCCGTTGTCCGGCCAGCCCGTGGCGTCGGGCAGGCTCTGCAGGGTCTCGACGAGCTCCTCGGGCTGCACGAGCGCCGTCAGGCGTTGCAGGACGGCCCACCGCAACACGTTCGCGTTGAGGGGGTCCTCGACGGCCAAGAGGCGCTCAAGCCCGCCGATGGCGCGGTCGCCGAGGCGCTCCGCGGCCGCGTCGATGACTTGGGCGCGGACCGCGAGTGGCGCTGCGGGGTCCCGCGCGGCGTCGAGCAGGAACCGGAGCGGTGTCTCGTTGCCATTGACTGCGACGGACTCCACCAGGTGCTCGGGCAGGTTGGGCCAGTAGCGGCGGCAGCGCTCGAGGAGGATCGCAGCGACGCGCTGCTTCGCACCCTCATCCCGCCACTGCGACACGAGCGTGACCATGGCCAGGACCTGCTTGGGGTCATCGACCGCCGTCAGCGACTCGGCAAAGATCGGGGCGACCTCGCTCGGTGCGACCAAGCCGGCCGCCAGCGCGACGGTCTCAACGGAGCGCCCTTCTCGCTCTCGACGGCGCGCGCCCTTCTCGGGTTTGACGGGCGGGACCGCGAGCACGCTCGTCGCCCACTGTGAGAAGGTCACGAGCGTCGGGTCCGTGAGCTCATCGCCGAAGTCGTTCACATAGGGCAGCAGCGCGTAGAGCAGGTCCTTGGCCGCCATCGGGACGCTCGGATCATCCTCGCTCAGCGGCGGCTGGAAGCTGCGGCGGAGCCAGGCGAACGTCGCCGCGCCGACGAGCGCGCGGTCCTCGGGGCTCGCCCGATCGATGACCGCGATGATGAGCCCGGGGGCCCCCATCTCAAAGAGCGCGCGGGCCGCGCGAACGCGCAGGTCGAGGTCGCGTGAAGGGTCGGCCATGAAGCCCGCGAGGCGCCGGTCGCCGCCGCTGACCGTCTTCCACTTCTCGAGGTCTGACTCGCGGACCGAACAGCCGGCGAGCAGCGCGAGGCACAGAGAGAAAACCGCCGCGCTCGCGCGCCGTCGAACGGCCAAGTCACGCACGACATCCCCCTGAAATCACGGGTATTTCTTTCAAGCGACCAAACTAGCCGCGCGGCACGGCGAGGGTCAACTTTCGGCGCTGGCGTTGCGTTGGGCCGCGTTTTCGGGTTCTAGATCGCGCCATGGCAGAGGGTCCCATCGACGCGCGCATCACCGAGCTCGAGCGCCGCCTCGACAAGCTCCGCGTGGCGTTCGAGCAGCACTTTATGGGCAATGAGCGGCTCCCGCCCGTCGGGGAGCGGGACAAGTTCATGCGCGATCTGCGCGCCCTTGACCCGACGAAGATTGCGGCTGTGCCCCGCTTTCGCCTCGCCAACCTGACCGCGCGCGTGTCGACCTACGACACATACTGGCAGAAGACCCTCCGGGCCATCGAGGAGGGCACTTACGCGCGGGACAAGTTCAAGGCGGATCTGCACGCCCGCCACCGCGTGGCGGTTGAGGCGCCCGCGAAGCCCACCACGCCCCCCGCGGAGCCGAGCGCGGCCCCGGCCGCCGCGCGCGCGCGAGCGTCCGAGGTGGCCGACGAAGCAAGCGCGTTCCTCGCTTCGCTGCGCGGCGCCCCGATCGCGCCGATGCCCATGCGCGGCGCGCCCGTCGCCCCGCGCGGCCCGGCAACCCCCACAGAGGCGCCGCCCCCGGTGCCCATGCGTGGCGCCCCCCCCCCGATGCGGGGCGCGCCTGTCGCAACGCCCCCGGCCGGCAAACCGCCGGGTGAGTCCCGATAGACACACACTGAAACCCTGATCTCAATTGGACCGAATGAGTGACAACCACTCAATCCGCCCACCAGAACGGGGTACACGATGCAGCTGTCTCTTCTTCAACGTTTCGCCGTGATTCCCGTCCTCCTCGCCGGCGTCGGCGGCGGGGTGAGTCTCATCACTTGGCGCGCGCTCGACGCCACGACGACGAGCTTGACGAGCGCCCACCGCGTCGAGGCGCTGGCCATCGAGGCCCGCTACCACGTCTCCGCGATGTCGGACGCCCTGAAGAGCGTCGTCCTTGATCCCAGCAACCGCGCCGAGGCCGCCCGCAAGGCCGCCGCGGACGAGAACTACGACCGTACGCTCGAGACGCTGGCCTCGCTCACGACCGACGCCGAGGTGCTCGCGGGCGTCAAGGCCGTCGGCGACTTCGACCACACGCACCTGCACCCGAACGAAGAACGGGCGATGCAGCTCATCGACGCGGGCAAGGTCGCCGAGGCGCAAGCCTTGCTCAACCAGACCTATATACCCCTCTTGGGCGAGTTCAACGGGCGTGTCGACGCGCTCCATGCCAGCGCAGAGCGCTTGGTCGCCCGCGAGACCGCGGCGGTCGAGGCGGGCATCGACACCAGCATGGAGCGCATCATCTTTAGCCTGCTCGTGGGCCTCGGCTTGGTGGCCGCGCTGCTCATGCACTTCGCGGTGGGCTTCGGGCGCCGTATCCGTGGGCTGAACGACGCCCTCTCGGACACCGCGGGCGACGTGGCGAGCGCGAGCCGAGAGCTCACGACCGCGGGCGGCGAGGTCGCGCAGGCGGCCACCGAGGGCGCGGCCTGTGTTCAGGACGTCGCGGCGGCCATCGAAGAGGTCACCAGCATGACGCAGGCCAACGCCGAGAACTCACGCAAGGCCTCGGCGTTGGCCACGGAGAGCAGCCGCGGCGCGGAGCGCGGCGAGGCGGAAATCTCGCGGCTCCTGACGGCGATGGGTGAGATCTCGACGAGCTCGCGCCGCATTCAGGAGATCACGTCGGTCATCGACGACATCGCGTTCCAGACGAACCTGCTCGCGCTCAACGCGGCGGTCGAGGCGGCGCGGGCGGGGGAGCAGGGCGCCGGCTTCGCCGTCGTGGCGGACGCTGTGCGGTCCCTCGCGGGCCGGAGCGCGTCGGCCGCCAAGGACATCAGCGACCTGATCCGCGAGTGCGTCGAGCGCATCGACCACGGCCGCACCATCGCGGACGCCAGCGGGCGCGTGCTGAAGGACATCGTGGAGTCCACGCGGCAGACCGCCGAGCTCAACCAGCACATCGCCGCCGCGAGCGCCGACCAGAGCATTGGCATCCAGCAGATCTCCGCTTCGATCAACCAGCTCGATGCCGCGGGTCACCAGAACGCGGCCGTCGCCGAGGAGATGGCCGCGTCCGCCCAGAGCCTGGCCGAGCAAGTCGACGCCATGCACATGGTGGTCGACCGCCTGCGCGGGCTCGTCGAGGGCGAGCCGGGCGGCGGTTTCGACGATGCCTACGCCCCTCAGCAGCGCGTCACGCGCGAGGACTCTGAGGACCGCAGTCGCCTGCAGCAGGCCCTGCCGCTGCCCGCATCGCGCGGCGCGAAGGTCCAGCGGGTCGGTGGGGGCGCCCAGCGCGGCGGCGCCCGCGGCCAGACCCGGCGCAGCGCGTCACAGATGCACGGTGGACGTTCGCGCCTCGCGCCGCAGACGACGATTCACTGAGCGGCGCCGCGTCGCCAGTAGCCCCAATAGGGTGGGTCGAGGCCCTCCACCCGCTCATTGACCCATGTGTAGCCCTTGCGCGCCCAAGCCTGCCGAGCCGCTGCGGACTGCTCCGTTGGCCGCTCGGTGATGGTCGGGTGGTAGACGAGGTAGTCGATCTCCTTCTGCAGGACGTAGGACTCAGGCGCGACGCGCGTGTGCCCCGGTCGGTTGCCGTGGGGGGGCACGTTGTGCGCGATCCACGCGTCGTTGAGACCGAGCACGTCGAGCGTGTAAAGCCTTGAGTAGAAAGGGATAATCCCCGCCGCAGTGGTCGCGAGGCGCGTGTCTGCCGGGGCCGTTTGAGCCAGGTGCTTGCCGATGGCCGTGCACTGACCCTGAAAGAGCTTAAGCCAGCCGATGCGGTCAACGCCGCCCTCGCTGCCCACCGTCATCGCCCAGCGGTCGACTTGAACCGTGCGAACGCTCAGTGCAACCCCCAGCGCGACCGCGACGCCCCAGCGTGCCCAGCGCGGCGTGCTCACCCAGCGAGGCCGCGACGCAGACGCCTCGACGCCGCGGACGAGGATGATCGCGAGGAGCGGCATGAGCGGCACCAAGAAGCGACCGAGGGCCATGAAATCACCGCCGACGCGGGTCACGTGGAGCGTTATCCCGCCGACCACGAGGAGCGCGGTCCAGACGAGGCGACGCTCCGCGCGCGCCGCGAAGAAGAGCGCCGGCCATGCCCACACGTGGTGGTCACGCACGAAGCTCCACACGTAGGCGAGGCCCGGTCGCCAGAAGGCGTCTGCGCCTGTCTTGACGTAGTAGGTGTTCGGGAAGGGCCAGCCGTAGTAGCTGAAGCGCCACGCAAAGTAGGGCGCGAAGACGAGGACAAAGCCCGCGCCCCAGACCCACTCGTGCCGCGCGGGCAGGCGCCGCGCTGCGAGCCAGCTACGCCCCAAGTCAAGGACGCGCGCGAGGCCGCACAAGCCGAAGAGCAGCATCCCTTCGGGGCGGGCGAGCGCAGACACCGCGAGCGCTGCGCCACTCCACGGCCAGCGTTCCGGCTGACCCGCCGCGGCGGCGCGCCCCTCGAGGAGCGCCTGGGTAAGGCCAAGCGTGGCAAAAAAGGTGAACTGCTGCGTCTCTAAGCCGCCGGTCGACCAACAGGCGTAGCCGGGCGCGGCGGCGAGCCAGAGGGCGCCGAGCGCGTCTACTGGGCGCGGATCCGGCGCCTGACCCGCACCGGCGCGCCAACGCGCCAAGAAGCGCGCGACCACAAGGAGCGTCCCCACGCCGAAAGCGATCCCGAGCGCGTGGCTCCACGGCACCGGGTCACAGCCGAGCGCGATGACCCCCGCGATCGTCACCGTCCAGAGAAAGTTCGTGTAGCCCTCGACCCGCTCGCCAGGGTTGTAGGTCAGCTCGCCGTGCCGCACGAGGTTGTCGGCGTAGCGAAAGCTGATGAAGGCGTCGTCGTTGACGAACTCGAAGTAGCTGGCGTGCGCGACGAGCAGCAGCGCGGCGACGAGCAGCAGCGCGCGACGGACGGACGAGGAAGCGAGCACGGCGGGCCCCTGACCGGCGAGGAAGGCGCGCGAGTATAGCCACGCGGCCCGCGTCGCAAACTGCTACCGTGTACGCATGAAGGTCCACGGCAACCTGACGGGGCTCAAGCCGAGCCAGCGTGACCGGCTCGAGAAGCTCTACGACCGCAAGGTGCCCAAGGAGCGCATCATCTCGGGGCCGCTCGCCCAGAGCATCGCGGAGCTGTCATTCGAGACGGGTCGACAGGTCGGGCTCACGCTCGACCGCGCGGGTCGCGTGGTTCACGTCATCGTGGGCGAGGCGGAGAAGCTGTTTCTGCCCGACCTCGGGCGCGCGCGTGCGGGGCGCAGCCGCTTTCGCGGCGTTCGGCTCGTGCACACGCACCTGCGCGGCGAGGGGCTCACGCGCGACGACCTGACCGACCTTTCGCGCCTGCAGCTCGACCTGATCGCCGCGGTGCTGGTGTCGTCCGACGGGCGTCCCGAGCACCTTGAGCACACCCACCTGCTGCCCATCGGCAACGACCCCGCGTGGGCCCGCCCGACCCGCACGCGGCTGCACGAGGACACCCTCGACTTCGACGCCTTCATCGCTGGCCTCGAGGATGAGTTTGCGCGCAGCACAGTCGGCGCCATCGAGACGCAGGGTCAGGTCCGCGCGCTGGCGGTGCACGTCACGACGAAGAGTAAGGCCGACGCCGAGGAGAGCCTGCGGGAGCTGGGCGAGCTCGCGAACACCGCGGGCGTACTGATCGTCGACCGCGTTGTGCAGCGCCGCCCACAGCTCGACCCCAAGTTCGTGATCGGCCGCGGCAAGCTCGACGAGCTGCTGCTGCGCTCCATGCAGCTCGACTGCGAGCTCATCGTGTTCGACCAGGACCTGTCGCCCGCACAGGTGCGCGCCATCGGCGACGCGACGGACGCCAAGGTCATCGACCGCAGCCAGCTTATCCTAGACATCTTCGCGCGGCGCGCACACACGCGCGAAGGCAAGCTGCAAGTCGAGCTCGCGCAGCTCCGCTACGCCTTGCCGCGCCTGGCCCACAAGACGACGGCGCTCTCGCGCCTGATGGGCGGCGTGGGCGGTCGCGGGCCGGGGGAGACAAAGCTCGAGCTCGACCGCCGGCGCGCACGCGACCGAATTCATCGGCTCGAGCGCGAGATCGAGGACCTCGAGACGCATCGCGCCACGCTGCGCGCGCGGCGGTCTTCGCGAGACGTGCCCGTGGTGTCCATCGTGGGGTACACGAACGCAGGCAAGAGCACGCTCTTCAACGCCATCACCCAAAGCGCGGTGCTCGCCGAGGACAAGCTGTTCGCGACGCTCGACACCACGACGCGGCGCCTGCGCTTCCCCGCAGAGCGCGAGCTCGTGATGACCGACACGGTCGGGTTCATTCGCGACCTGCCCAAGGACCTGGTCGCGGCCTTCAAGGCGACGCTCGAGGAACTGCACGAGGCCGACCTGCTCCTGCACATCGTCGACTGCGCCGACCCGCGCCACCCGCAGCACATCGAGGCCGTCGAGCGGGTGCTCGCGGACTTGGGGTTACTCGACCGCCCCCGTCTGCGCGTCTTCAACAAGACCGACCGCCTGGACCCCGCGCTCGCAGAGAACCTGTGCGCGGGCGCGGGCGCGCTCGGGGTGTCGGCGCTGCGGCGGGACACCCTGCGCCCCCTGCTCGCCGAGGTCGAGGCCCGAGTCTGGCGCGGCCCGCTGACCCCTGAGCGTTTGGCCGACTGGATGCCCGAGGTCGTCGCGGACGACGACCTCGTCCCTCAGCCGGGGCCGGCGTCGAGCCCATAGCCGCGGAGCTTGCGCTGGAGCGTCCGGCGGTTGATGCCCAAGATCTCCGCGACGCGGGTCACGTTGCGATGCCGCTGAAGCAGGCGCTCGATGTGCCGCCGCTCCAAGTCGTCGAGCGTCAGCTCCTCGTCGAGCCCGGGGCTGGTCGCCGTCACCACGGGTCTGACCGCGACGCCCGCCGCGCCCGCGCGCGCGCCGAAAGGGTTGGCGTCGAGCATGCGGCGCACGAGCTCGGCGTCCGCGTGGCCGTCGGTCGTAAACAACACGAGCCGCCGCGCCAAGTTCACAAGCTCGCGCACGTTACCCGGCCAAGGGTGGGCGCGCAGCGCCTCAATCGCCTCGAGGTCAAGCACCACCGCGCGCCCGCTGAGCTGCGTCGTCCAGTGGTCAAAGATGGGCAGGATGTCCTCGGGGCGCTCACGGAGCGGCGGCAGCTCCAGCGGGAGCACTTGCAGGCGGTAGTACAAGTCCTCGCGAAAGCGCCCCGCGCGCACCTCGTCCGCGAGGTGGCGATGCGTCGCTGCGACCACGCGCGCCGCGAGCGGACGCTCGCGGGCCTCGCCAACGGAGCGGAACTGGCGCGTCTCGAGCATCCGAAGCAGCTTCGGCTGGTGCTCGAGCGGCAGCTCAGCGATCTCGTCGAGGAAGACCGTGCCCTCGCCCGCCTCTTCGAAGAGCCCCGGCTTGCGGCCGACCGCGCCCGTGAACGCGCCGCGCGTGTGACCGAAGAGCTCGCTCTCGACCAAGTCACGCGGCAAGCACGACATGTTGATGGCCACGAACGGCTGGGCTGCGCGCCGCGAACTCCGGTGGAGCGCGCGCGCCGCGACCTCCTTGCCCGTGCCCGTCTCCCCCGTGAGCAGCACATGCTCGTCGGCCTGCGCGAGCCGGTCGATCACGGCGCGCAGCCGGCGAACCGCCTCGGACGTGCCGATGAGCGCGTCCGTGGCGCGCCCGACGCCCTCCGCGGCCTGTCGCAGCGTGGGCTCAAGGGTGTCGGCGTCGACAGGCTTCATCAAGAAGGTGTGCGCGCCGAGGCGCATCGCCTCGACCGCGTCCGGCACAGTCCCGTGGCCCGTGAGCACGACGACCGGCGCACGCCGGCCCGGCGTCAGGCGGAGGACATCGAGGCCACCGAGTTCAGGCATACGCATGTCCAAGACGACCACGTCGGGGTGAACGGCGGCCGCTCCGACGCCCCCGGTCGCGCTCAGTCGAGAGACGGCCTCGCGCGGGTCACCGATGGCCTCAACCGCGTGCCCTTTTCGTCGGAGCGCCTTCGCGAGCGCGAGCCGGAACGCGTCGTCGTCGTCGACGACCAGGACATTGAGCGGCGCGTCCGAGGGCGTCATCGGTGGGCCTCCGTCGACCGTGTACAAGCCCGCGCGATGGCTGCGTTCTCCGCGACATCGTTCAAGAACGCGGCTCGCAGCCCGGGGTTGCGCAGGTTGTCGGCGCGGCGGTTCAGCGCGTGCGCAGCCCACTCGGCGCGCGCAGGCCAGTCGTCAAGCCGCCCAAGTGCGGCCAGGGCGTCGAGCTCGACCGCGCGCAGGAGCAACTCGCCTTCGCCGGCGCTGCCGTGGCTGTCGAGCCACGCGAAACCGCGCCGCGTCGCCGCAAGGGCCGCGTCGGCGTGACCGAGCGCCAACTGCGCCTCCGCCTCGGCCGCCAAGGCGAGCGCCTGCATGGACGCAGCCCGCGCCTCGAGGACCGGCAGCGCGCGTGCGACCTCGGACAAGCCCTGAGCGGGTCGCCCACCCGCAGTGTGAATGCGAGCAAGGTAGAGTCGGGTCGCCGCGCTCCAGACATCGTCGCCGTGGGCCTCGAAGAAGCGCAGTGCCATCTCCTCGACCTCGAGCGCCTCGTCGAGGCGACCGAGGCGCAGCAGCGCGTGGCCCAGGTTATGCCAAGCGCTCGCCTCGAGGCGGACCAGCCCCAACGAAGACGCCTCGCGCGCAGTCTCGCTCAGCTCGCTGCACGCGCGCTCGTAGAGCCCGACCTCGACGCAGACCGCGCCGAGATTGCCGCGCACCCCGCTCGCGTGGCGCGTCAGGCCCGCGGCCCGAAACCCGTCGAGCGCCACGACCAGCGCCTCGATGCAGTCGCCAAAATCACCTCGGCGCCACGCCCGCGCTGCGCGGGTCCGCGCGATGTGCGCGTCCGCGGGGCTCGGCAGCGGCTCGATCTCGGACATCTCCACCGCCGTGGCGAACAAGGCATCGCCCTCGGCATCTCGAGCGTCGTCCCACGCCAAGGTCGCGGCGCGACAGAGCGCCGTGGCTGCGGCGCCGCGAGCCCCAGCCGAGTCGGCGGCGCGCGCGTAGCCCTCGAGGGCGGCGGCCCACGGCTGCCCTTCGACCTCGGGCACGCGGTGGGCCGAGAGCATGTCCGCGGCGGCCCGGAACCACGCCGCTGTGCCGACCTCGAGGTGCGCGAGGGCCGCCGCGAGCCGCGCTGCGCCTTGCGCCGACTGGCCCATCCAACAGAGCGCGTGACCCATCGTCGCGAGCAGGCTCCCCTGGGCCGCAGAGTCGCTGATGACCCCTCCGCCAAGCGCCGCGAGGGCGCGCTCGGCGACCCGACATGCGCCGACCAAGTCGTTGCTCTCGAGGCGCTTCTCGGCGGCCCGGGCCCACCACGGCGCCGCCTGCGCGACCTCGCCGGCAGACGACCAGTGCTCGGCCACCTCAAGGGCGTCCGGCGCCGGCTGCACGCCCAGCCAGCGGGCGGCCCGTGCGTGCGCCATGGGTCGGTCCTCGGGCGTCCAGGTCTCAGAGGCCGCGTCGCGGACGAGGTCGCTGACAAAGTGCCAGTGACTGCCCGTGTCGGAGACAAACTCCGCACGACGCAGACCGTCTAAGGCGGCCTGCAGGTCATGCCGCGCCATCTCGCCGAGCATCGCCCGCAGACCGTGCGTCGAAAACTGCCGCCCGATGAGGCTTGCCCCCCGCAGGACACGCTTTTCGGCCGTCGTCAGGCGGTCGAAGCGGGACTGGACCATCGCGAGGATCGTCGTCGGCAACGAGCGCCCCCCGCCGGTCTGCGTGAGCGTGCGCAGGAGCTCCTCGAGATAGTAAGGGTTGCCCTCAGCGCGCACGACGAGCTGCGGCGGCACCGTCGGGGCATCGAGGATCGCGCTCGCGATCTGCACCATCGCCTCGGTCGGCAGCGGAGGCAGGGGGAGCGAGACCGCGTGTGCCGGGGTGGGTGGCACGCCCTCGCCGCGCTGCGGGCGCTCAAACAGCACGCACAGCACCGGCGAGGCGCGCACGCCCGACGTGAACCTGGTCAGCCAGCCGCGGCTCGAGGCGTCGAGCCACTGGGCGTCATCGACGACGATGACCAGCGGCGTGCGCTGCGCCCGCGCCTCGACAAGGGTCGCCAGCGCGTTGCGCGTCAAGACCTCGAGCTCGCTCGGGGCGCTTCGGGCCGCCTCGAAGCGGGCCGTCGTTGCGACCCCCTCGGTCCCGGGCTCAAGACCGACGACCCGCGCGAGAAAGGGGAAGAGTGTGGCCGAAGTCTCGGCCCCAAGGAGCGCGTCGAGGCCCGTCGTGCGGCCGCTCTGGGGCGAGATCACAGACGTCACGAGCCCCGCCACGCCGCTCCATGGGCACCCACGCTCGACCCCCGTGCTGAGCGCGAGTCGTGTGGTCGGCGCGACAGTGAGCACCCGCGCGAGCCACTCGTCGCGGAGCCGTGACTTGCCCATCCCCGGCTCGCCCTCGACGACGACGAGGCGCGCCTGACGACTCCGCTCCGCCTCACGGCGAAAGCCCTCGAGCAGCCGGAGCTCACGGTCACGACCGATGAAGGGCGTCGGCCGACCGAGCACAGGCCGCGCGGCGGCGCCCGCATCGACGCGCCCCAGGAGCCAACGTGCGCCGTGCAGTGCGTCGGCGTCTGGAGGCGACAAGACGAAGGCCGAGGGCAACAGCCCTGCGGTGTGCTCGTCCACGTGTACGCCGCTCCCCCCGCCGGCCTCAGCGAAGCGCTCGAGGACCTCAGCGGCGGCGTCGACCACGGCACCCAGAGCAGGCGCGCCGTGGCCGCTTCGCGAGGCGCCGGTCGCGAGCGCATAGGGGACATGCGGCGCGAGCTCATGCAGCGCGATCGCGAGCCGCGCCGCACGCGCTGCGCGGTCCATCGCCGTGTCGCCGCTCGGGAACGTCACCAAGAGCGTACCGTCGGCCAAGCTCTGGGGCACAGCCCCCAAGGTGACCGCCGCCTCGTCAAGACGCGCGTACCATTGATGCGTCTCGTCACCGTCCATCGTCGGTGCGCCACCCATGCCGCCCACGAGCAGCACAGTCAGATAGCGGAGCTCGTCCACGCCGAGCTCAGAGTGCTGCGCGGCGAGCGCGGGGGGAGCCTCCTCGAGGCCGAGGTCGCGGCAGGCCGCGGCCAGGTCGCGCGCCGCCGCTGCGACGTCGGCTGCGCGCTCCGGACGCGCCGCAGGGTCGTGCATCAGCAGCGACGCCACCAGGGCGTCCAGGCTCGCCGGCAGGTCCGGTCGACGCGCTGAGAGCCTCGGCGGCGGCTCAAGTAGGACCTTGACCATCACCGCGAGCGGGTTGCTCCCCGGCCAAGCGGCCACACCCGTCAGGCACTCGTAGAGCACCACTCCCAACGACCACAGGTCGCTGCGGTGGTCGAGGGCGTCCGACGCGCGCACCTGCTCGGGTGACATATACGCCGGCGTCCCGATGACCGCACCCGTGCGCGGGCCATGCGCGATAGGGTCAATGAAGCGCGCGATGCCCAGATCGAGCAGGCGTACGCTGTCGAGCGCGCCGCCCTCCAGAAACAGGTTCTCGGGCTTGATGTCGCGGTGGATCACCCCCAGCGCGTGGAGCGCATCGAGGGCGTCCGCCACGCGCGCGACCAGCGCCAGCGCCTCGGCAGGCGGCACAGGCCCCCGCTGCAGCCGCGCGTGCAGGTCCTCGCCGCTCAGCCACTCGAGCGAAAGCCATGCACGCCCGTCATTGAGCTGACCCGCGGCGTGGCACCCCACCGCCACCGGGTGCCGCAGGGTCGACAGGATCTCGGCTTCGCGCGCGAACCGACGCGCGGTGTCGGGGTCGTTGTCCCGCTGAACCTTCAGCGCGACGCGGCGGTCGGCCACTTGGGTGTCGAGCGCCTCGTACACCTGCCCCATGCCGCCCGAGGCCAGCGCCCGTTGAATGCGGAAGCGACCGGCGACCAGCTCAGGCATCGGGGAAGGTGAGCGACACCGCGTCGGCGTCTGGGCCGACGGCGTCGACCACGACGCGCCCCCCCTTCTCAAGCCGACCGAAGATGAGTTCGTCTGAAAGCGGCTTGCGAATCCGCTCACGCATCAGGCGGTCCATGGGCCGCGCACCGTTTTGCGGGTCGTGCCCGAGCCGCGCGAGCACCGCCCGCGCGTTGGCCGTGAGCTCGATCGTGACCCCCCGCGCAGCGAGCTGCTCACGCAGCATGCCCACGAACTTGTCCACGATGTGCCCCATGATGTCGGGCGTGAGCGAAGCGAACCGAATGCGCGCGTCGAGACGGTTACGAAACTCCGGACTGAAGAGCTGCTTGAGCGCGGGCTCGTCGTCCCCGCCAGGCGCGCCGGTCGCGGCGTCGTGAAAGCCCGGGCGCCGCGATTGGAGCTCCCGCGCCCCGATGTTGCTCGTCATGATCAGCACGACGTTGCGGAAGTCGGCCTTCTTGCCGTTGTTGTCCGTCAGCGTGCCGTGGTCCATGACCTGCAGCAGCAGGTTGTAGATCGCCGGATGCGCCTTCTCAATCTCGTCGAGCAGCAGCACGGCGTGCGGGTTCTTCGCGATGGCCTCGGTCAGCAGCCCACCCTGATCGTAGCCCACATAGCCCGGCGGCGCGCCGATCAGCCGACTGACCGTGTGCGCCTCGGTGTACTCGCTCATGTCAAACCGCAGCAGCTCGACCCCGAGCGTCTTCGCGAGCTGCCGCGCGGCCTCGGTCTTGCCCACGCCGGTCGGCCCCGTAAACAAGAAGCTGCCGATGGGCTTGTCGGGGTGAGAGAGCCCCGCGCGCGAGAGCTTGATCGCCGCGGCGAGCTGCGTCACCGCCTCGTTTTGACCAAATACGGCGCCGCGCAGGTCCGCCTCGAGCCGCGCGAGGCGATCCCGGTCGCTCTCGGCGACGCGCTTCGGCGGGATCGAGGCCATGCGCGCGAGCGTCTCCTCGACGTCCACCGCGTCCACCACAGCCCGCGGCGCGAGCCTCGCGGCGGCCGCCGCTTCGTCGACGACGTCGATCGCCTTGTCCGGCAGCTTGCGGTCATTCATGTACCGCCCCGCCAAGTCCGCCGCGGCCTCGAGCGCTGCGTCCGTGATCCGCACGCCGTGAAAGCCCTCGTACTGCCCGCGCAGGCCCTTCAAGATCTCGACCGTCTCGGCCACCGTGGGCTCGCCCACCTCGACCTTCTGGAAGCGCCGCGCCAGAGCGTGGTCTTTCTCGAAGATGCGCCGATACTCCGCCCAGGTCGTCGCGCCCAGGCAGCGCAGCTTGCCCCGCGCGAGCATGGGCTTGAGGAGCGTGGATGCGTCCATCGCACCGCCGCTCGTCGCGCCGGCCCCGATCAGCGTGTGGATCTCGTCGATGAACAAGAGCGCGTCCGGCAGCCCCTCGAGCTGTCGCATGATCGCCTTGAGCCGATTCTCGAAGTCGCCGCGATAGCGGGTGCCCGCGATGAGCGAGCCGACGTCGAGCGAATAGACCTTGCAGGCCTTGATGGGGTCAGGCACCCGGCCCTCGTGAATCGCGAGCGCGAGGCCCTCGACGATGGCCGTCTTGCCGACACCCGCGTCCCCCACGAAGACGGGGTTGTTCTTTCGGCGCCGACACAGGATGTGGATCGTGCGCTCAAGCTCTCGCGCGCGGCCCACCATCGGGTCGATTCGCCCCGCGGCCGCCTCGTCATTCAAGCAGACCGCGTACTTCTCAAGCGCGCTCTGCTCGGGCTCTCCCTCGCCGCGCTCGGCGCCGCCCTCACCGTCAGCGTCCTCGCCGCCTTCGGCGCCAGCCACCTCGTCGTCGCCCCCCCCGTGAGAGACGGCCTCGATCACGGAGAGTCGCGTCACGCCCGCCCTGCCCAGCAGGTAGACGCTGTGACAGTCGCGCAGCGCGAACATCGCCACCAGCACGTGCTGGGGCTCGACGAGGTTCCGCTCCGACGTCGCGGCGTTCATCATCGCGCGCTGCACCGCCGCCTGAAAGCCGGATGAGGGCTCGACGTCGATCCAGTCGTCTCCCGGTACGCCTGGCATCGCGTCCAAGAACGCCTCGACATCCTGCTTGAGCGTGGCGACGTTCGCGCCGCACCGCCGCAGCACACGCGCCGCCTGGGCGTCGAACAGCAGCCCCAAGAACAGGTGCTCCGTCCCCGCGATCTCATGGCGCTTGGTGCGCGCCACCTCGACCGCGAAGTCGATCGCGACCTTGAGCGGCTTGCTGATCTGAACCTCGGCCATGCGCGCTTAGCCCTCTCCACCTCGGTCTGACTGCTCATCCGGCTCTAAACTGAGCCGCAGAGGAAACTCATAATCACGCGCGAGGGTCTCGACCTGCGCTTTCTTCGTCTCAGCGACATCTCTCGGAAAGATGCCGGCGACGCCCACGCCGTTGTGGTGAATGTGCAACATCACCTGCGTGGCCTCGGTCTCGGTCTTGTAAAAGAAGCGCACGAGGACCGCGATCACGAAGTCCCGCGTCGTGTAGTCGTCGTTGTGGAAGATCACGCGGTACATGGGCGGGCGCTTGACGCGCGGGCGCTCGAGGACGTCGACGCCCTCCTGCTGGTCGCGGCGGGTCTCACCCGGGGGCTTCTGGGTCGGGCTGCTCATGGTGATGGCTCCTCTGGGGGCGGCGCGGCCTTGAGCGCCGCGAGCGCGGGGCCCAGGTCACGCGCAAAGGTGATGTCAGCGGCGCCCGCATCGTTCAACGCGCCCCGCAGCGCGACGACGTGCGCGACTTCAGAGGCGTAGGTGTTCGCCGCCTCGATGCGGATCGCAGGGTCGACGGTCGTCGCCAAGATACCGATGTAGGCGTTGACCGCCTGCACCTCGAGGGTGAGCGCTGCGAGGAGGATGTCCCGCTCCGTCATCACGGCGGGCAGCGTATAGGTCTCCGGGAGCGGCGGCAGCGGAACGCCCAAGCGCTCCATCGACGCCCGCGCCTGGTCCTGATGCGCGTCGTGGTGGTCGGCGAAGAGCAGCGCGACGTCCCGCAGGCCCGGGCTCAGAGCGTCCGCCACGGCGCGGTACGCGAAGACCGCGAGGTCCTCCATCGTGTAGATGGTCACGAGCGCGCCGATATCTTCGGCCGCGGCTTCGGGCAGCGCGCCGCCCGCAGCACCGCCGCCTGCGCCGCCGGGCTGCGGGCCCGCGTCCTCGCCCACGTCCGACGCCGCGCTCTTCGGAAAGCAGCCCACGAGGGGCACCGCGGCCGATGCGACCATCAGGCCGCTCAACCATTCGCGCCTGCTCTGTGTGAAGCGTGAGGCCATTAGAACGTCCCGACCAAGCCGGTGTGGACCATCTGCGCCGAGTCAAACTCGCTGAAGTCCCAGTGCTCGACGCCCAACTTCACTTTGACGCCGGGCGTCGGCAGCCAGTTGATGCCGCCCGTGTAGCGCAGGATGCTCGAGTCGGTGTCGGACAGCGGCGAGCCGACCAAGAGCGGGCCCGCGCGGCGGAAGCCGTCGAAGCGCACCAGCCACTCGAAGTACTTGGCGAACGGCGAGTCGAGCTCGACGTAGAAGCCCTCGCGCTGGTGGTACAAGTCGACGAGCTTCTGCTGGTAGCGCGCCGGATCGTCGGGGATCTCGGTGCGCCGGAGCATGACCTCGCTGCGCAGGTTCACCGTGTCGAAGCGCGTGTAGAAGTCGAGCCCCGCCAGCGCGTACGTCAGCTTGTCCTCGTCGTCGTACTTGCCCCACATGCCGCTTGCGCCGAACGCAAGCCAGCGCCACTTGTTGCCCGGCAGGTTGGGGAAAGACACAGTGACGCGCCCACCGACGGTCGGCGTGCGGTTATTATCAGCGACGTACTCTGTTCGGCTGCGAATGAAGTCCAAGTCGCCGCTGATGGCGTCGCCCTTGAGCCCCGAGACGGCGTAGACGCTGTACGACAGCTCTGCCAGCTCACCCCGCACCGTGCCGAAGACCTCGACGCCGTTGTCGGGGTAGGGCTCGGGCATCACCGCGTGGTTATACTGCGTACGCCGCAGCATCCGGCCCATGTCATAGGGCAGCGGCTTCGTTGCAGAGCGGTGGTTCGCGGGGTCGTGGCGCAGGTAGAACTCGCCGAACGGCACCGGGAAGCGCCCCGCCCGCACGTTGAGCGCGTCGTACATGGTCCAGTCGAAGTAGGCCATGTCAGCCATGAAGCCATGGCAGCCGTAGCAGACCTTCGCCGAGGCGGAGAGGTGGTCGTTCACGTCCGCGACGACCTTGAACGCGACTTCGGCGTTCAGGCCGTAGTTCGTGTCGCTCAGCAGCGCGCGCTCATCTTGCTCCGACGCGGGGGAGACGAGCGTAGGCTGGTTCACGTAGATGCTGCCCGCGGCGTTGATGTCCGCGAGCATCGTGAGCGCGAAGAGGGTCGCCATCATGGCGTTACCCCCTGCGCGCGCTGCGCGGCGTAGGCCTCGAGGAACTTCACGATCTCCCGCTGCTCAGCGGTCGAGATGCCCGCCGCGGGGTGCTTCGCCATGCGCCGCACGTACGACGTCCAGCCGCCCTGGCCCACGTTTGCGTGCAGCGGGCGGTCAATCTCATGGCACCGCGTGCATCGCCGCTCCAACACCTGATAGCCGCTCTGGGCTTCGGGCGTGTACCCGCTCAGGTCCACAGCGGGCCCGCTCGCGCCGCAGCCCGTCAAGGCGACCGCGATGGCCAGCACCGACCAGACGCTCGGACTCTTCATGGCCTCGCCCCCTCCGCGATCCAGTCGACGATGAGCTGCCGCTCAGCCTCGGCCAGCGGTACGCCGTTGAGCGGCATCCGCGAGCCGAACGGCGGTCGAGCGGCGACCTTGGCGAGCAACACGCTCGCGCATGGGTCACTGGGCACAATGGCATCGGGCGTATTTCGGCCGCCCTTGAGCGCCCCGTCACGCGTTGCCAGGTCGAGGCCCGTGACGGTGACGCCCAACCCCCCCGGGGTCGTGTGGCACCCGCAGCGCTTCGCCAGGACCTGCTCCTTGAGCATCATCCAGGTCACGCCGCGCTCGAGGTCCGAGTCTTGGTCGACGCAGGCCGTCGTTCCCCCCGCGGCCTGAGCAGCATCAACGTCTTCACCGACCTCGGGATCGACCGCGCCGCAGGCCCCTAGGCCGATGGAGAGCGCGATCAGGACGCGCGCTGTAGAAACCTTCACGGCGCCTCCGTCTTGAGCTCGTAGGTCACGACGACCTCGCCGGTGTCCGGTCGGCGCGCCAGCCGCCCGACGCCGCGCGTGGCCGAGGCCAAGCAGCCCGCGATCGCCTTGTCGCCGGTCACCTTGGGGTCGCCAAAGAAGCCGTCTCCGTCGATGGTAAACGTCACGCGCGCGACGCGCCCCGCCTGCATCGGCCCCAGCGCCGCGACGCACGCCTGCGCCTGTCGCTCGACCTTGCCAAGCGCGGCCTTGAGCTCAGCGCTGCTTGCGCCGCCTTGAACCTGTGTCGAGGCGACAAGGCGTGCGGGCGCCGCCTGGGTCACGGGCGCGGGTGCCGTGGTGGGTGGCGCGGTCGCGATCGCAGCCACGACGGCGACAGGCGTTGTGGTCGGCGCCGTGGTCGGGGCCACGGTCGGCGCGGCGGGTGCGACGGTCGGCGCGCTCGAAACAACGACCCGTGGGCGGGCGGGCTCAGAGGCGGGCGCGATGCGATTCGACACAGCCGACGCAGGCGCGGCGGTCGCAGGCGCGGCGGTCACAGGCGCGACGGTCGACGCGGGCGCCGCCGTTTCGGGCGAGACCGTCGTCGCGGGCGCGACTGTCGTCGCAGGTATGACTGTCGTCGCGGCGGCGGGCGCAGGAGGCTGAGGCTCCGGCGCCGACATGAGACCCCAGGCCACACCGGCACCGGCGAGCACCGCGACCGTCCCCGCGACGAGCGCGAGCCGACTGCGCCGCGGCGTCTCGGCGGGCACCTCCAAGGCGGCCGGCGGCGTCGCTGGCGCGCTCGGCCCAGCCGTAGTGGCGAGCGCTTGGAACGCCGTCGCGCGCCCCGCAACGGCGCCGGACAGCTCGTACGTCCCCCGCGCCGGCGACCACAGCCCCTCGAGCGACGCGTCCATCGCCGCGATGAAGTCATCCATCGTGGCGTAGCGCTGGCTCGGTTCGCGGTCGAGCGCCCGCATGAGCACGGCGACGCTCGAATCAGGGACCACCTCCTCGGTCACGAACCCGCGGAGACCCCGCGCCGGCTGGGTGATCTGCTGCGCGATCATTTGGAGCGCGGTGCCCCGCTCCACGGGGAGCTGCGCCGACACCAGCTCGTAGAGCATGACCGCCACGCTGTACTGGTCCGCGCGGCCGTCCACCGCAAGGCCGAGCGCCTGCTCCGGCGCCATGTAGCCGGGCGTGCCGACGACGTCGCCCTCGCGCGTGATCTTGGGGTCGCTCTCGAGCAGAGACTTTGCGATGCCGAAGTCGAGGATCACCGGGAAGGCCTCGCCGCGCCGGCTCTCGACCATGATGTTCTCGGGCTTCAGGTCGCGGTGCACGATGCGCGCGTCGTGGGCGTCCTGCAGCGCCGCGCACACCGGCCGCATGAACTCCCACGCCGGCACGATGCCCCGCGTCGGCGTCTTGGCGATCGCCTGCCGCAGGCTCGGCCCCTGCACGAGCCGCATGGCGACATAGGGCTGCCCGTCCGTCGTCACGCCGAGCGTGTAGATGTCGATGATGTTGGGGTTGCCGAGCTGCGCCGTCGCGCGGGCCTCGCGCTTCAGGCGCTCGAAGGCGTCCGGGTTGTCGAGCACCTGAGCGCCGAGCAGCTTGACCGCGTCGACGCGCCCAAGCTCAACGTGCTCCGCCGCCCACACAGTCCCCATGCCGCCCACGCCGAGCTTGTGCCTCAGGATGTACGACGTGCCCTCAAGGCGGGTGTTCGCGTCCATGGGTGCCATCGGCCGTACCCTAGCAGAGGGCCGCGCGCGCGCGAAGAACGGACGCCCCCGCCCGGCTCAAGGCGCCTCAGTGAGCGCCGGCAGCGGGCGTCGCGGTCCACCGACCCGGTCGAGGCCGCCGCCCTGCATGCCCGGTCGCCGCTGCGCGCGCCGCGTCCCCCAGGCCCAGGCCCGGTCGTTCCCGACGGCCCCCTCGGGCGCGAAGGTCGCGTAGGTGTCCGCGCCGTCCGCGTCCGCGAAGAGCCCCATGCAGATCGCCGCTTCGAACTCGGCTCCGCGCTCGCCGGAGTTCGACCCGCCGTAGGTCGTGCCGTCGGGCACGTCGTACCGGTCGGCGCCGCCCGCCTCGAGGAACAGCCCAATCCCGTTGTCGTTGCCGCCGCCCAACCCCAGGCTCGGCGCGATGTAGGCGTCATCCCCGCTGTAGTCGGCCAGCACGCCCACGCTGAAGTCGTGCCCCTGCCCGACCGACGTCCCCAAGATGACGCCCGCCGTCACCGCCGGGTCTTCGATGCGCGGAAGACCCTGATTATAAAGATCATTCCCCGCACCGTCGTAGAAGAGGCTCATCGCAAAGTGCGCGCTCGAGCCCTGGATGTAGTAGCGGCCGTTGTAGACATCATCGCCCTCGACGTCCGTCAAGATGCCGACACCGAACCAGTAGCCCGTGCCTTGGCCGAAGATGTCGACTGTGTAGGTGTCGTCGCCGGCCTCATCGCGTAGCACGGCGAGGCCGCCCGACGCCCAGGTGCCGTCCGCGTCCGCGCGGCGCCCGAAGGCCGCGCCCTGAGCGAAGCTCGCGTTCGAGCCCGCGGGGTTCTGCGCGCTGTCAAAGAGGATCGTCCCGCCGAACTGAGGATCGCCGAGCAGGGCCGTGTACTGGTCGGCGCCCGCGCGATCAATGAGTACGCCCGCGCCGCGCACACCGCCGAAGGCTTGCCCCGACTGAACGACGCTGTACCGGTCCGCGCCGATGTCGTCGACGAGCAGGCCGATGCCGTAAGCGCCCGCACCCTGGCAGCCCGCTTCACAGGCGTAGGTGTCGTCTCCCGCGGCGTCGTGCAGCACGCCCACACCCGCCACGCCCGCGCCCTGCGACACTCGCAACGAGGTGTAGCGGTCGTTGCCCGCGCGGTCGTAGAGCAGGGCGGCGCCGAGCACGGCGCCGCCCTGGCGCCACGTCGTCGACCGGCTGTACGGACGGTTGCCCGCAGCCCGCCCCCCCTCGTCCGCCGGGGGCACGCCCGCGACCTGCGGCGCGTCGTCCATCTGCGCGTAGCCGTAGCTGTCGTCTCCGCCCAGCTCGACGACCACCGACACGCCCGCGGTCGCGTTCTTCGTGGCGGCGACCGGGGCCGTGTAGGTGTCGTCGCCGCCGGTGTCGACGACGAGCAAGTAGGGGCCCGCGCCCGAGAGCGTCGTCGCCGCGGCGTCGCGCACAACCAAGCGTCCGAAGGGCGTGTTCACGTCAACGCTGAAGCCCTCGATCCCCTCGAACGGCTGCCAGTCCACGTCGGAGACGGTCGCCGCGAGGTCGCGGGCAGCGGTAAAGAGCAGGCTCAGGTCGAGGCTGCGCGACAGCAGCGCGACCTGCGCGGGGTCGGCGTAGTTCAGGCCCGCCGGCCCCCGCACCATCGCGCCGGGGAGGGCGTCGAACCACGCGTTGACCTGCGCGGGACCGACCCCCGCGTCGTTGAACATGCGCTTGCGCGCGTCGAGGACGTTCGCCTGCGCCCAGACGACCCGCGCGACGGCCGCCTGCAGCGGCGCAGGCACAGGCGCGAAGCTCTCGATCAGGGCGTCTGCGTTGAACTGCTCGGCGCGACCAGCGAGCGCGTAGAGCCGCTCGACGGCCGCCGCAAGG
>Ga0209598_10000162_pt1 | contig 52365 bp, 40 predicted proteins | sample M_140807_EF_Meta_FD_187317 | JGI IMG/M metagenome (GOLD analysis project Ga0209598, IMG submission 187317) | Freshwater microbial communities from Lake Montjoie, Canada to study carbon cycling - M_140807_EF_MetaG (SPAdes) (version 2) | ecosystem: Environmental > Aquatic > Freshwater > Lake... | reverse complement strand
CCTCGATCTTGTACTTGAGCTTGAGCTCGAAGTCGTCGAGCGTGCCCTGCTGCCAGATGAGGAAGGTGTTGCCGTTGGTCGGCTTCTCGGCCGTCGTCGCGCCGACGATCGCGCCGTCCTTGACCGTCCAGAAGTCTTTCCCCTCCCAGCCCTCGAGCGAGGTGCCGTTGAAGATCGGCGTGAAGCCGGCATCGGCCTCGGCGGCGACACCGCTGCCAGAGAAGGAAAGGGCGGCTGCGAAGCCAGCCACCAAGAGCCATCCACCCGTCAAACGTGCTGCGCGCACCGGTCACCTCCGCGTGGGGTCAACGGGGGCGCCGTCCGCCCGTCGGCCGGTCACCCCCGGCGAACAGTATGCCACGTTTGCCAGGACCGGGCACGCCGGGCGGAGGAGGGGGGAGGCAGAAGGCCGGGAGGAGAAGCAGAGGCGCGGCACGCTGGCCGGCAACTCCCCCCGACGGTCAGCTCCCAGCGGGCTGCGGGGTCCGGCCAGCGGGACGGAGGCGGTTGGTGTCGAAGGAGCTGCGGTCGAGCCCCATCATGTCGAGGAACGTGTCGACGCCCACCACCCGGATACCGAGGCGCTTGGCTTCCTTGAGCATCCGCTCGCGGCGCGTCTCGTCGGCGGGCCGCCAGCCGGCCGGCTTCTCCCCAGCCACGATCCGCGGCGGGCCGGCATCGACCAGGAGCGTCGTCGACGGGGTCACCGAGGGCTCGACGCGACCACCGCTCCGCTCCACGAGCCGGGCAAGATCGTCGCTGTCCTGTCCACCGTCCCGGTCGACCTGCACGTAGCCGATGAACACCGCCTCGAAGCCCTGCCCGGGGCTCCACAGGCTCGTCGACACGCCGTCGCCGGCGAGGATCGGATCTCGCGTCGACTGGTGGCGGACGCGGGCCCGGGCGACGTTGGGCCCCTCGATCGCCTGGATCTCGACGACCGCCTTCTTGGCGCCGATCTGGGGACGCGGATCGTTCGGATTGTAGACGTTGAACACGGTGCCGGTGCGCAGCCCCTGCGTCGACGTGACGTCGAGGAGGAGCGTTCCCTCGACCTCGTTGACGGAGACGACCTGCCCGTCGAAGCCGTCGATCCGGTCGTCTTTCGGCGTTGCGGCAAGGACCATGTCCTGGAGGCTCTTGTCGGCGACGCGGAGGTCGGCGAGGATCTCGTTTTGCCGGGAGATCATCGTCTCCCGCCGCCGTAGCTCGTCGTACAGCTGCCCCACCTGCCCCTCGGCCTTCGCGGCCTTGTACTTCGCCTGCTGGTCAACGGCGACCAGCGGCTCCCCCTTGGCAATCTCCTCGATGAGGAGCTTGATCCGGTCGGAAGCCTCGTTGGCCTTCTTGAGATCGGCCTGGAGCATCGCGGTCAGCTTCTCGTACTGCTCGCGCCCCTTGTTGAACTCGGCGCGCTCGGCCTCGGCGTCGGCCTCTTGCTTCTTCAGCAGCTGTTCGAGCTCGTTTTGCCGATTGCGGGAATCGGCGAGGGCCTGATCCTTGCTCGTCTCCATCGCCAGCTTCTCGGCCTGGAGTGTCTTGAGGGCGTCGTCCTTGCTCTTGACGGCGCCGAGCAGCCAGTCGGAGAGCTTCAGATACGCCTTCTGGTCGTCGCGGAAGTCACCGTACTTCTTCTCGAAGGCCTCGTTCGTCTCTGTCTCGACCTCCTGGACCGGCTTTTCCTCGGGGAAGCCGAGGATGCCGAGAAGCTTGGCCCGATCACCGGCCGCCTTTTGCATCTCCTGCTTCGATTTGGCGGAATCGGCATTGGCCACCGCCATCGCCGCATCGGCGTCCGCCGCCTTCTTGAAGAAAAGGTACGTCGTCACCGCGAGGATGAACGTGAGCATCACGAACACGATCAGCGCGATCGTCAGGCCCTGCTGGGCACTGGCGCGGTTGGCGGCCATCTGCTTGCTTCCCCGGGGGCTCGGCAGGCCCTCTTGGCCGGCCGGTGGACACGACATGGAGGCTATCGACACCGCACCGGAGCGGTGTCCACCATCCCACCGATTGTACGGGTCGCACCGGCCGCGGGGTCTGTCAGGCCGTGGCGGAGGGGGAAACCAGCCCCTTCCAGGCGATCGACCGGCCTGCCGCCGCCAGCTGCCCCATCACAGCCAGCCCCGTGGCCCGCAGAAGCCGCCGCCCCCCGAGCGTCGTTCCAGGGCCTGTGTCGCCCCGGCCGGCCCGCGCCGCACGGATCATCGCCAGGAGGCCATCCATCGCCGACTGGTACATCCCCCCCGCCTCCCCAGGCCGGCAACCGGCGGCCCGCCACGGGGCTTCTCCGGCTTCCTCGACCGTTCCGGCGACGAGATCGGCCCGCCCGCGGCTGCCGACAAGGCTTTCGGAAGTGCCCGAGCCAGGCGTCGCCGAGCGCCGGCAGGAGGCATCGAGGATCACCCCGGAGGCAAACCGATAACGGACCCGGACGGCGGCCGGCAGATCGCCGCCGTGCCCCGCCACGGGAGCCTGGGGCTCCCCGAGTCGTTCGACCGCCACCGGGTCGTCGTCGCCGAGGAGCCACAGTGCCCGGTCGAGGGCATGGACATGGTGCTCGATGAAGTGCCCGCCGGAACGGCAGGCGTGGGAGATCCAATTGCGCTCGAGCTGTTCTTCGGGAGACGCCGTCGCCGCAACGGGCTTCCACCAGGGGAGGCCGCCGTCGTGATGGAGGGCGATCGAGCGGATCGATCCCACCGCCCCGGCGCGGATCCGCTCGATCGTGCTGACGGTCGGGGGAAAAAAACGGCTGCACAGGCCGGAGGCGACGACGAGCCCCTTCGCCTCCGCCAGCTCCAAGCCCGCGGCAAACCGGGAGAGCCCGGCGGGATCGATGGCCGCGGGAGTCTCACACCAGACATGGAGGCCGGCAGCGACCGCGGCCTCGAGATGGGCCGGACGGGTCGAAGGAGGGGCGGCGAGGATCACCAGATCGACCCCCGCGCCGACGAGGTCACGGGCAGCCGCGGGCCCGACGAACCTCCCGTCAGAAGTCGCCTCGAAGCGATCGCCGAGGGCCTGCGCGAGCACCTCGGCGCTCGACGCCACCTGATCGTCGTAGAGATCGGCGAGGGCGACGACGCGGACGGTGGGATCGGCGATCGCCGCCTGGATCGCGGCCCCGGTGCCGCGCCCACCGCAACCGATGACACCGACCCGGAGCATCCTTCCGCTGGCGCCGTCAGCCGCCAGGCTGCCCTGCAACGGCCATCCCGCCGTGAGACACGCGGCCGGTAGCGTCGCCGCCCCGGCCAGGAGGGAACGACGGGACAACGCAGACTCGCTTCGGGGAGTGGGCATGCGGTGGGCTCCGGGTGTGGAGAGAGGAATCGACAGATTACCGGCGACCACTGTAGCAGTCGGCGGAGGGACTGATCCACGACCTTTTCCCGCCGTTGGCTACTCCTTCCAGCGGGCGAGGAACTTCATCAGCGGCTGCTCGAGCTCGTGCGGCTCGACGCCGAACGCCGCGACGAAATCCCGGAGGCGCTCCTCCGGGCTGTCGGGGGCGAGGGGGGGCTTGGCCCCGATCGCATTGATGTATTCGACGAGCGCCCCCTTGCGGGTCTGGGCGAGGAACGCCGTCAGGGCCCAGGCCTGGGCGTAGGCGTCGATCGCCCCCTCCGACGCCCGGAACGGCTCATCGTCGCGGACGATGTCGTCGAGGACTCCCGCTCGATAGCCGGCGAGGAAGGTGTCGAGCCGGGGTCGGTTGACCCCGCCGATCCGCTTCCAGCCCCGTCCCCCCGGATCGGGCGTTTCGAAGAAGGTGGCCACCCCCTCGCTGATCCACACCGGCACCGGCGCCAGCCGCCGGTGCATCCGGCAGTTGAAGGCCATCTGATGGCTCGCCTCGTGGACGAGCGTCGACACGAGCCCGGCCGCCTCGGGGCTGGCGAGGATCTCGAGCCCGGTGCGGGCCGCCGACGGCGCGGGGCGGCGGGCGAGTTGGTCGCTGCCGGTGAGATCGAAGGTCGTCACCCGGTTCGACAGCAGATTGTAGTAGCCAACGACCCGGTCGGCGGCCGCACCGAGATCGCGGGCCGCGTGCGCCTCGTAGCGCTCGCGGTCGGAGAAGATCACGACGACCAGCGGCCGGCGCGGTGCCTCCACCTCGACCCCCGCCTTGCGCCAGTAATTCAGGAACGCATCATGGAGCTTCTCGAACAGGGCGCCGCACCACTGGGCATAGGGGCGCGAGGTGTCGAAACAGATCACGTAGTGACGCGTGACGAGGAGATCGAAGCCGGCGGGAAGCTCCGCGAGGATCCGCTTCCCCTCCTCGCGCGGCGTCGAAGCGGTAGACGGCGCGTCGACCGTGCGCCGCGAGCGGACTTCGTTTCCCTGGAGGAGCTCGAGGCGCTGGTCATCGAGCTCGAGGAGCATCGCACCGTCGGCCGCCTCGATGATGACCGTCCCCTCGAGCGCCCGTTCCCCCCGGTCGGCGCGGACGACCACCGCCACCCGCTCGGCCGCGGCAGCATCCTCCCCGGCTACCGGGGGAGCCGCGGCCACCCGGGCGCGGGCGCCCGCCGCCGCAGCCATGAGGCCACACAAGACCAACCGCAGGCTCACGGGGGCGATTCGGCGCATGGCGATTTCCGATCGTGGCGAGAGGGGGATCCCCCATCTCCTCCATGCGACCAGTTCGCGGGCCGGCGGGGAAGGCCAACCGGACTTCCCTCCCTGCCGCGGCCGTGAGCCCGCCCGCCCGGAGCGAAGTGGCCTTGGCGGCGCCCCCGTCGGGCCGCTACCGTCCCGCCCCGATCGCCGACCCTGCCGTTCCCAGGCCCGGCCCTTCCACCCCACTCCGAGTCCCATGGCCGCGACCATCCCCCGTCTGCCATCCGCCCCGCGGCACCAGGCTTCGACCGGGGCCGCGGCGCTGCTGGCCTGCCTCCTCGTGGCCCTGCTCGCCGCGCCGGGCTGCGCCGGCTGGCGCCCATGGCGCAATCGTGAGAAGGAAGCGCGGCTGGCAGAGAAGTACGGCCCAACGGCCAAACAGCGGATCGAGTCGCTCCAGGAGCAGGCGAAGAAGGCGAAGGGGGGGAGTGGTGGGGATCAGGTGACCTTCACCCGCGAGCTCATGCGCCAGGTGCTCGAGGAACACGACCCCCGCGTCCGCTGCGAGATCCTCGAGACGGCGGCCGATTTCGACACCCCGGCAGCGGTGGCGATCTGCAAAGGTGCCCTCCAGGACCCCGACGAGCGCGTGCGGACGACCGCTTGCGAGGTGTGGGGGGATCGTGGCGGCGCCGAGGCCGTCCAACTCCTCTCGCAACGATTCCAGACCGACGCGGAGCTCGACGTCCGCCTCCGCGCGCTGCGGATGCTCGGCAAGCTCGAGGACAAGGAGGCGATCCCGGTCCTTGCCAGAGCGCTTGAGGATCCCGATCCGGCAGTCCAGTACCGGGCCGTGGCGGCGCTCAAGCAGGTCAGCGGCCGCGATCTGGGGAACGACGTCAACGCCTGGCGGGCCTGGGCCGCCGACCCGGCCGCCGACCGCAACGACTGGTCAATCGCCGAACAGTTCCGCAAGCTGTTCTGATCGGGGCCCCGGCGGAAGCTCCGTCGACCCTGCGGGCGCTCCGTCGCCACCGTGCCGCGCGGCCTCCCGGCCCGGCCACCCCTCTTTGCTGACCGGCACGCTCGCCGGTCCCTTGCCCCGCCGCCCCGATCGCCTGCGCCGATCGCTCCTCGCGTGCCGGACAGTCAAACCGTGCGTTTGATTCCTGGGGGGCAAGCTGCCCGAACCCTCCCGCTGCGGAAGACGGGGTCAACGATCGCGCCATCGTTCCGGCCGATAGCTCATGGCGATCGTTTGAAACCTCCCCAACCGTCTTGTGCCCCCCCCCACATGACCGCGCGTCACCACGCATCAGCCGAGCCAGCCGCCCGCCGCCAGTCCTCCCGGGGCGACCGACGGCTCCGTGTACCCGCGATCCTCGCCGGGTGCTGCGCGGCGATCGTGGCCGGCGGCATCATCCTGCCGTCGCACGACTCGGCAACAGTTGCCGCGCCGACCGGCAAAGCCTCTTCGATGCGGAAGCGGATCATCGATGTCTTCGGCGGCAAGCCGAAGCCGATCGAGCCGCAAGAGCTGATCGCGGCGCCGACGCCGCCGCGCCCAGACGAGATCGAGCGGCTGGAGAAGTCTTCCCGAAAGCTCGCGGTGCCACCGGCCGGACAGCGTCTGGCAATGGCCCCCGCCAGCTTCCCCTCCTGGAATGATGTCAAGCATCTTGCCCAGGATGCGGCCAGGAAAATCGTCCCCGGTCGCGGCGAGACGGATCCCGACACCACGCCGATCGCCGAGCCGGCCCCTGCCGCCGACGAGCCACTGTGGCGGACCGGCGTCGCCGAGGGGAACGCCCCGCGCCCCCCGGCCAGCCAGCGATTCAACCGCCTCAAGAACCGGGTCGCGCAGACGCTCGCCGCCTACCAGCGACGTCCCCTCAACACCGCCGAGCACACCCCTTGGGAGGTGATGCACGGCTTCATCGCCTTCGGCATCCCGTCGAAGGTGCGCATCGGCGGCCCGTCGGGCGACCCGATCAACTCGATCGGCTGGATGAACTCCGGAGGGCGGTGCAAGGGGCAAGTGATGCTCGCCACCGAGGATGAGCGACTCGTGGCGATGCGCGGCGTCGGCGTCCAGGGGCACCAGGCCCAGTACCTCGCAATCCTCGCCCAGTGCCGCGTGGCACTGAACTCGCCCATCCAGGTCGAAGGGACGGGCTTCACCGTCGCCGATCTCGTCGAGGAGGAAAAGCTCGCCTGCCTCTCCGGCATGGAACTGACGTTCGCGCTCATCGGTCTGACCCATTACCTCCCTACCGATGCCGAATGGACGGCCCGCGACGGCCAAATCTGGACCCTCGAGCGGCTCGTTTCAGAGGAGATCGAGCAGCCGATCCGAGGTGCCCCGTGCGGCGGCACGCACCGGCTCTTCGGGCTCTCCTATGCCTGCCAGCGGCGGCTGCGGGCCACCGGCACCCTCGACGGCCACTACGCCCGGGCCGACCACTTCGTCCGCGACTATCAGCGCTTCGCCCTCACGAAACTCCAAAACCCCGACGGCAGCTTCAGCACGGAATGGTTCAAGTATCCGGCTGACCGGGAGGACGACGTCGACCGCAAGGTGCAAACCACCGGCCACATCCTCGAGTGGCTCGTGGGGTCGCTCGATCAGGACCAGCTCTACCAGTCGCGGGTCGTGTCGGCGGTCGAGTTCCTCTCCGCAGCGCTCCTCCGCGAGCCCTCGCGAGAATGGAAGCTCGGCCCCCTCGGCCACGCCCTCCACGCCCTGACGATCTACCAGGAAAGGGTCTGGGGGAAGGTGCTCCCCGGCGGGATCGCAGCCTACAGCGGCCCGATGAAGGCGGCCCCGGACGTGGCGCGGACGGCCCTGCGGGGCGATTCCGACCGCTCCGAGGTGCCTGATGCCCTCCTCCGCTGATCCCCACCGTCGGCGGCTTTCTTGAACCGTTCCCGTCCGCTTCGTAGGCTTGGCCGTCGGCATCGCCCCTTTCAGGCGGGGCCGCCCCGCCCCTGATCGGTGACGTTCGAGCCCTCCAGAAGGGCCCAGACACCCCGGTCGGTCCGGCGACGAGGAACGGTCCCGTGAGCCCGGCTGATATCCCACCGCAGCTCGAACATCTCCTCGAGGCGGCGGTGCGCCTGTTCGGTTCGTCGACGGCCGACGCGATGCTCCTGCTGGTCGACCAGCGGCTCGACTGGGACCGCGTCCGCTCGCTCGTCGGTTCCGGCCATCCGCTTCTGGTTGCCGCCGACGAGAAGAACCACCTTGCCGGCTGCGAAGACTGGGGGCTGCGGCGTGTGCTCCTCGACGTCGCCGGGCTGCCGGTCCACGAACGACTCGCCCAGGCGCTCCTCGAGTGCGTCGCGGCAGAGCTCATTGCCCCGGAGGCGCAGGTCGTGGCGATCTACTCCGGCTTCGAGGCGGGGACGATCGACTCGGTGAGCGTGCTGCGGCTCGAGGAGCATCTCGGCCAACTGACGAGTCGCGACCTGCGGAACCTCGAGACGAAGGTGCCGCTGGAGACGCTCAAGCAGGTGGTCGACCTCGCCGTCGAGATCGGCCGCGAGGGGCGCGAGGGGAAACCGGTGGGGACGCTGTTCGTCGTCGGCGACACACGGAAGGTGATGACCTCCAGCCACGCCACCGGCTTCGATCCGGTCCGCGGCTACTCCCGCGCCGAGCGCAAGCTCTCCGACCCGCGCGTCCGCGAGGGGATCAAGGAGATCGCGCAACTCGACGGCGCCTTCATCGTCGGCCCCGACGGCACTGTCGAAGCCGCCGCCCGCTACATCGACGCCTCTGCCGAGAACGTCTCCGTCGCCAAGGGGCTCGGGGCGCGTCACTGGGCCGCCGCCGCGATCACGCGCCGGACGCGGAGCGTCGCCGTCGCCGTCAGTGAGACCAACGGCACCGTCCGTCTCTTCCAGAACGGCGAGGTCGTGCTGCGGATCGAGCCCTTCCGCCGCGCGATGAAGTGGAAGGATTTCGAATACGAGCCGCCGTCGGGGGACTGATCCCCGGTTCTTCCCCCTCCGGCGTCGATGCCAGCTCCCACCCCGGCCGGGTAGACTGCCCCCGTCATGGCGTCCGGGAGGCCCCGGAGGCGTGCGTTGTCATGCTTTGGGGGCAATCATGTCGAAGGTTCGGGTGCTCGGTTTGGCATGGGGCGCGGCGCTCGGCGTCTGTCTTGGCGGATCGCCCACCGCCGCCGGCGAGCTGACCATCCTCGCGCCGCGGTCCCATGAGGTGATCCAGCGCGTCGGCTTTCAGCCCGGTCAGGCGCCAGGAGGGAACTTCGCCCCAGGGCAGGCCGACGTGGCGATCGAAGTGGACGTCCCGGTGCCGATCGACCGCGCCACTGCGGTGGCACGGGTGGTGCCGATCGAGGGGCCCCCGGCCGTCGCGGAACCCGTGTGGACGCGCGTCGAGCTGGCCCCCGGAGCGAAGGCGGGCCTCCACGTCGGCAGGCTCCTCGTGCCGGCCCGCGGGTGGTTCCGTCTCGACGTCAGGATCGATCGGGCCGACGGGGCAGCGCCGCTGACGGCGAGCGTCGAGCCAGTCGGCGTCGGCGAGGTGTTTGTGATCGCTGGGCAGTCGTATGCCACGAACACGAATGACGAGAAGCTCACCGTGGCCGATCCGCGGCGGCGGGTGGCGGCCCGTGACTGGTCGACCGGCGCGTGGCGCGTGGCCAATGATCCACAGCCGGCCCCCGACGGGAGCGACGGCGGCTCGATCTGGCCGGCGGTGGGGGATGAGCTTGCCGAGCGGCTCGGCGTGCCGATCGGGTTTGCCAATGTCGCCTGGGGGGGAACGTCGTCGGCCCAGTGGCAGCCGGGGACGGAGCTCCACCAGCGCCTCGTCGCCACCGGAAAAAACCTGGGCCGGTTCCGCGCCGTCCTCTGGCAGCAGGGGGAGTCGGATGTCATCAATCACACCTCCACCGACGACTATGTCGCGGCGCTGGAGAGGATCCGCGGGGGGGCGGTGCGGGCCTGGGGGTTTGAGCCCGCCTGGCTGTGTGCCAAGTCGACGCACCATCCGACGGTCTACAACGACCCGGAAGGGGAGGGGAGGATCAGGGCAGCGGTGGATCGCCTCGCGCTGATGCCAGGATTCGGCCTCGGCCCCGATACCGATTCCCTCCAGGGTGATTCCCGCGGCGACGTAAACTCGCGTCGGCATTTTTCTGCGATCGGCCAGCGTCGCGCGGCCGCCCTCTGGGCCGGTGTCCTCTGGGACAGGCTGGCAACGATTCCGCAGGGGGTCGAGGCGGCGTCGTTTCTCCTTGCCGATCTCCATCTCCTCGAGCCCGCCTGGAAGAGCGACATCGTGTGGCGGGAGAGCAGCGTCCTCCGGGCGGCAAGTGCCACGGAGCCAGCCAAGGCCCGCCTCGCCTTCCCCGCCGCGTCGATCCTCGCGGTGACGACGGCCGACGGCACGCGATCCGTCGAGGCCGGCACGGCCTGGCAGCACGCGCCGGGAAGCCGGGAGATCGTCTTTCCATTGCCGACGCCGGTGCCGTCGATCCTCGACGCCGATCGGTACCTGCCGGAGAACGCCGAACACTCCTACCGGCACCGCGTCGGCAACCCCCAGGAGTGGTTGCTCTACCGGCCTGGCCGCTGGTTCCATGACCACGACGTGGAGATCACCTCCATTCGGGCCCGCGGGGCAGCAGATGCCCCGGCGATCGAGGTGGTTCATGGCAGCCTGCCGAAGACCCGGGCCCGGCTCGGGGCAGGGGAGCCGGTACGGATCGGCGTCAGTGGCGACAGCATCTCCACCGGGCTCGACGCCTCGGAGACCACCGGCACGCCCCCCTTCCAGCCGGGCTGGGCGGAGCTGGTCGTGGCGCAGCTGCGCGTGAGCACGAACAGCAACGTGACGCATGTCAACCGGGCGGTGGCGGGCTGGAGCGTGGCCAATGGTGTCGCCGATCTCGATGCGCTTCTGGAGTCGCAGCCAGACCTCGTCCTCGTGGCCTACGGGATGAACGACGTCGGCCGCCGCGATCCGGCCTGGTATCGCGAGCAGACGGCGAGCCTCGTGGCGCGCGTGAACGAAAAACGCCCCGACGCCGAGATCATCCTCGTGGCCACGATGCTCGGGAACGACCAGTGGATCCACACGCCGCGCGAGATGTTCAACCGCTACCGCGACGAGCTGAAATCGCTCGTCAGCCCGGGGGTGGCGCTGGTCGACATGACGGCGGTGTGGGAGGAGCAGCTGACATTCAAGGAGATGTTTGATCTGACCGGCAACGGCCTCAATCACCCCAACGACTTCGGCCACCGGCTCTACGCTCAGGGGGTGCTCGCGATGCTGCTGGGAGAAAAGCTGCCATGACTTCGCAACACAGGAGCCGGCGGAAGAACCGAGACCTCCACTTCCTCGATTCCGAGGGGCGCGTGGCCTGCAATCCCCGCGATCGCGAGGCGGCACACCGGGCCGAGGTGGAAGGTATCGCCACCGAGACAAGGTCGGCCGTCACCTGCAAGAAGTGCTTGGAGGCGATGCGGAGCGCTGAGCCGATCGAATGACGTTCCCGTGATCCCCGGGGGCAGGGCGAATTGATACGATCAGGCCGCGTGGAGGACGAGCTCCGTTTCCCCCGGTTCGCGGCCCATCCTTTGAAATCAACCTGCGGAGACGTTCCGATGCGACGAACCTGCCTGTCCGTTGCCGCCCTGATCGCCGCGATCGTGCCGGCATTTGCCCCGGCCGACGAGTGGCCCGGCTTTCTCGGGGCCCACCGCGACGGAATCTCGCAGGAGAAGGGTCTGATCGATTCGATCCCCGCCGCTGGCCCGAAGCCGATCTGGCGCGTTCCGGGCGGAGTCGGGATGTCGGCCGTCGCCGTCGCCGACGGCCTCGCCATCACCACCTGGAACGAAGCGGGGAAGCAGTGGCTCGTGGCCCTCGACGCCGCGACCGGCAAGGAAGCCTGGAAGACCCCCATCGGCCCGGCCTACGAAAATGGCCAGGGGAACGGCCCCCGCGCCACGCCGACGATCGCGGGGGAGCGGGTGTTCGCCTTTTCCGGGGAAGGGATTCTCGTCGCTGTGAGCCGCACCGATGGAAAGATCCTCTGGCAGGTCGACGCCGTCGGGGAAGCGGATGGAAAGCCCTCCGACTACGGGATGGCGTCGTCGCCGCTGGTCGTCGCCGAGCAGGTGATCGTCCATGTGGGCGGTGAGAGTGGCGCGATCGCGGCCTTTTCAATTGTCGACGGCAAGCCTGTCTGGAAGGCCTCCGCAGGGAGCGCCGGCTATTCGTCGCCGACGGTGCTCGAGATCGGTGGGGCGAAGCAGATCGTCAGTGTCACCGGCACCGAGGTCGTCGGACTCCGTCCCGGATCGGGGATGGAACTGTGGCGATTCCCGTTCGAGACCGACTTCGGCTGCAACACGGCGACGCCGATCGTCGTCGACGGGGGTGTGTTCGTTTCAGCGGGGGAGAATCACGGCTCGGTGCTCATCGACGTCGAGCGCGACGGCGATCGCCATGCCCCCCGGTCGCGGTGGGAGTCGCTCGGCCCCAAGAGCCTGATGCGCAACGAGTGGCAAACGTCGATCGTCGTCGGCGACCATCTCTATGGCTTCGACAACGTCGGAGCGGCGGGGCCGGTCACGCATCTGGTCTGCCTGGAGGCGAAGACCGGCCGGGAAGTGTGGCGGAAGCCCCGCTTCGGCAAAGGAAACATGGTGTGGGCCGACGGGAAACTGTGGATCACCACGTTTGAAGGGGAGCTCGTCCTCGCCCGCGCGACGCCGGCGGGCTATCAAGAGCTCGGCCGCGCGGAGCTCCTCGGTCGGACTCGGCAATCGCTCACGATCGCCGGCGGCCGTGGCTATCTCCGCGACGACCGCGAGGTGCTCTGCATCGGGCTGGAGTGACCGGCATCCGCCTTGGCACGCGTGTCGATCAAGAAAGCGTTTATGCAAAACATCGTCATCAAGACCTCCAGGCCTCGGCTCGACGCGATCTTCGCGCCGTATGTCGACACGATCGGCCGCGACTATCCCGGCTACCGCAACCATGTCGAGCGGACGGTCACCTACGCGATGCACTTCCTCGAGGGCGACCCTGCCGCAGAGCCTGTCGTGGAGACGGCGATGGCGTATCACGACATCGGCCTTTGGACAGACCATGCCCTTGCCTACCTCGAGCCCTCCGAGGCGGTCGCCCTCGCCGACAACGCAAAGCACGGATGGGGCTTCGATCCCGATCTCCTCCGCGGCATCATCCACTGGCATCACAAGGTGTTTCCCTACCGCGGGCCGCATGCGGAAATCATCGAAGCCTGCCGCCGGGCCGACTGGATCGATGCGTCGCTGGGGTGGGTGCGGAAGGGAATGCCGAGGAGATCGATCCGCGCCGTCGAGGATGCCTTCCCCAACCTCGGCTTCCACGCGGCGCTGGTCCGGCTGGCCAAGGACATCGGGGGATCGACGCTCGGCGGCGGAATCAAGGTCGTCCGCGGGATCGTCAAGTGGTGAGGCGTCGCCGGAGACGATAGCCTTGGCGGGGCCCCAGGAGTGGGGGATGGTTGCTGCGGTGCCGGGGCGTCGTACCGCCGCGAAAGGGCCGGACGCGGCACGGCTTCGGAAGGGTTGCTAATTTTTCCACCCCTTCTCCGGCATACCGGCAAGAGCCCGGCGCGTGGGCCCGAAGAAGCGAGGATGCGGGTCGGTCCCTGACAGGGGCCTGCTCCTCCCCATCGACTTCCGTCAGCGGGCAATCCAGGCGGCGTCACTTGGCAACCTTCGCCCTTCCTGCCCGTTTCATCCTGCGGAGAGCACTTCCCATGAGGGCCGTCCGATGACGCACCAGCGATGGTTCGGATTGACCCGGGCATGGATCGCCGTGGTGGCACTCGTCCTCCCGACCCTCAGGAGCGCCGCGGCGGAGGGTCCCCAGGCCCGAGCCGACTCCTGGCAGGCCGATCTCGAGGCCGGCCGCCACCACTGGGCCTTCAACAAGCCGGTCGCGCCGGAGGTGCCACCGGTGCACGACACCGCCTGGCCTCTCGGTGACATCGACCGCTTCCTCCTGGCTGAAATGGAGCGGGCGGGAGTGCAGCCGGTGGCCGACTCCAGCCGCGAAGCCCTCCTCCGCCGGCTGTCGTTCGACCTCACCGGGCTGCCGCCTGAGCCCGGGGAGATCCGCGACTTCCTCGCCGACTCCTCCGCCGCGGCGGTGGACCGGGTCGTCGACCGGTTGCTCGCGTCGCCGCGTTTCGGCGAGCGTTGGGCCCGGCACTGGCTCGACGTCGCCCGCTACGCCGAATCGAGCGGGAAGGAGACGAATCTGCCCTTTCCGCATGCGTGGCGCTACCGCGATTGGGTCATCGAAGCCTTCAACGACGACATGCCCTACGACGACTTCCTCAAGGCCCAAATCGCCGGCGACCTGCTCAAGCACTCGGGACCGGCCGACCAGGCGCGGAAGATCGTTGCCACGGGCTTCCTCGCGCTCGGGCCGAAAGGGCTCAACGAGCGCGATCGGAGGCAATTCCAGATGGACCTCGTCGATGAGCAGATCGACGTGGTGTCGCAGTCGATGCTCGGGCTCACGCTCGCCTGCGCCCGCTGCCACGATCATGCCTTCGACCCCGTCACGCAGCGCGACTACCACGCGTTGGCCGGCATCTTCATGAGCACAGAGACGCTCTACGGCACCGGGGCGCAACTGCAAAACGTCCATCCGTCGACGCTCATCGAACTCCCCTCAGGGGCCGGCCTCCCCTCGGCGCTGGCGCCGCTTTCGGCCGAGGAACACGCCCGGCTCGAGCGCCAGGTGGACGACCTGGCCGAGAACGCGCAGGCGGTGATCCGGGAGGCGGCGGCCGCCCGCGCGGAGGGCAAGGAGCCGAACGGCACCGCGACCTTCCTCCGGGTGCAGGGGGCCCGGGCCAGGCTGTCATCGGCCCGGTCCGATCGTGACCAGTTCCACGAGGACGGCAGTCCACGCCCGCTCGCCATGGGCGTCCTCGATCGTCCGCAGGCCGTCGACAGCCCGCTTCTCCAGCGGGGCGATGTCGACCAGCCGGGAGAGACCGTCCCGCGTGGGCTCGTGGAGGTGCTCTGCGCACCGGATGAGCCGACGAAGATCGCGGAAGGGAGCGGCCGGCTCGACCTCGCCTTCTGGATCGCGTCCCGGGACAACCCGCTCGCCGCGCGCGTGATGGTCAACCGCGTCTGGCTCAAGCTCATGGGCGAAGGAATCGTCTCGACACCCGACAACTTCGGCATCATGGGGGCGGAGCCGAGCCATCCGAGCCTCATCGACCACCTCGCCGTCGTGTTCATGGAGGACGGCTGGTCGGTGAAGCAGCTGGTCCGCCGGATCGTGACGAGCCGTGCGTACCGACTTGCCGCCGTGCATGACGACGCGAACCACGCCATCGATCCTGACAATCGCCTGCGCTGGCGGATGGACCAGCGCCGCCTCGACGCGGAGGCGATCCGCGATGCCATGCTCGCGGTGGCGGGAACGCTTGACGTCTCCCCGGTGCCAGGGTCGCCGGTCGCCCGGGTGCGGGAGGATCGTCAGGGGATGGCCCGACTCGTGGCGTCGCTCCGCCAGGAGCCGGCCTTCTGCCGGTCGGTCTACCTGCCGATCGTGCGCGACCAATTGCCCGAATTCCTCGCCGTCTTCGATTTCCCCGATTCCTCGCTCGTCAGCGGCCGCCGCGACGCCACCAACGTCCCGGCGCAGGGCCTGTTCCTCCTCAATCATCCCCACGTCGTGGCGCTGGCGCGCTCGTTTGCCCAGCGCGTGGCCGCCCTGCCGGATGGCCCGGAGGATCGGTGGTGCCAGGCGTTCGAGATGGCGCTGGGTCGTCGACCAGGTCCCGGGGACATTGCCGCGATTCATGCGTTCCGGGCCGATGTCCCGGCTCCGTCGGCCGAGCGGGCCAACGGAGCCGCTCAGGCCGAGTCGCGGGCCCTGGTGGCCTACTGCCAGGCCCTGTTCGCGACCGCGGAATTCCGTCACATCCATTGAAGGGGACCGCCATGGCAAGCGTCGATCGAGCAACCACCCTCGGACCGCGGCGGGCGTTCCTGACCCACGCGGCCAACGGCTTCGGCCTCCTCGCCTATTCGGCACTGGCCGCGGAGGCATCCGAACGGGCGACGACCGGGCCGCTCGTGCCCAAGCCGCCGCATTTCCCCGCCCGTGCCAAGCGGGTGATCTTCCTCTGCATGCAGGGGGGGCCCTCGCACGTCGACACGTTCGACCACAAGCCACGGCTCATCGCCGATGCCGGGCAGCCCGCCCCCGCGGCGGCCCGTCGCGGGGGGCGCGCGACGCTCGTCGCGCCAGCTTGGAAGTTCAGCCAGCGTGGCCAGAGCGGCCTGTGGGTGTCGAGCCTCTTCGACGAGGTTGCCCGACACGCCGACAAGCTGTGCGTGATCAACTCGATGGCCACCGATCTGCCGGCCCATCCCCAGGCCTTCGCGCAGTTGCACACCGGCACGGCGCAGTTCATCCGGCCGTCGCTCGGCGCCTGGACCCTCTACGGCCTGGGCACGGAGAACCAGAACCTGCCGGGGTTCATCGTGATCAACCCGCCGATCGCCGCCGCGCGGGCGTTCGGCAGCGCCTTCCTGCCGGCGGTCTACCAGGCGACCCGGGTCGGCGGAGCGCCGCGGCCGGGCCTCGCCGGCCGCCGCCCCGGAGGTGGCGATGCCACGATGGCCAACATCGCGAGCCCGTTCCTCGACCGCGCCGCGCAGCGAACGCAGGTGGATCTCGTGCAGCGCTTCAACGCGTCGCGGCTCGAGCTCGATGGCGGCACGAGCCCCGACACCGAGGGGGTGATCGAATCGTACGAACTGGCCTTCCGGATGCAGGACGAGGTGCCGAAGGTGATGGACACCAGCGGCGAGGCCGTCGAGACGCTCGAGCGCTACGGCGTGGGTGGCGACGACACCGATGCCTTTGGCCGGCAGTGCCTGATGGCGCGGCGTCTGGTAGAGGCCGGCGTCCGGTTCGTGCAGGTGACGCACGGCAACTGGGACCATCACTTCAACCTCGGGACGGCGCTTGCGAACACGGCGCGGCAGGTAGACCGCCCGATTGCCGGCTTGCTCGCCGACCTCGCCGACCGGGGCCTGCTCGACGAGACGCTTGTCATCTGGGGGGGCGAGTTCGGGCGCACGCCGCACGGACAGGGGGCCGACGGCCGCGACCACAACAACAAGGGCTTCACGCTATGGATGGCGGGCGGGGGTGTGAAGGGAGGCATGGTTCACGGCGCGACCGACGACTACGGCTACGAGGCCGTCGACAAGCGCATGCACATCCACGACTGGCACGCCACACTCCTTCACCTCCTCGGCCTCGACCACGAGCGTCTCACCTACCGCTACGCCGGCCGTGATTTCCGCCTCACCGATGTCCACGGCACCGTGGCCCGGGAGATCATCGCCTGACGTTCCCGGCTCACCGTCCTTCCCGACCGTCCCCTCCACCGATCCCCCGCCCACCACGAACTTTTCCCGGAGACCGATCATGAGATATCCGTTTCGCCCCGCGTCGGCCCTCGTCCTCGGCTGCGTGCTCGCGCCCGTGGCGGTCGCCCAGCCCCCCTTGGAGTACTCCGCCGCCGAGATGGTGAAGCGGGCCGACGTCGACGGGGACGGCAAGGTGAGCCGTGACGAGTTCATCAAGGCCCGCACCGCGATGCTCGAGGCGTCGTTTGCCCGGATGGACGGCGACGGCGACGGCAAGCTCGACGAAAAGGAGGTCGAAGCGGGTGCGGAGCAGGCGCGAGCCATGTTCGCGGCCAGGGGCGGTGGATTCCGCCGCGCCGACGGCCCGCGGCCACAGCGCCCCTCAGGCGAGCGCCCGCCACGGCCGGGGGCCGGCGCCATCGGCGAGCAGGGATTTGCCCGGATGGACACCGACGGCGACGGCAAGCTCTCCCGGGAGGAGTTCGCTGCGGGGATGGCGCGAATGCGCGAGCTCCTCGAGCGTGGCGGGCCGGCGCGTGGCGGCCCCCGCTCGCCCGACGGTGGCGAGCGCCGCCCCGATCAGGGCTTCCGCCGCCCTCCCCAGCAGGACTGATCGGGGAGACGTTCTCCGCCGGTCGCCTTGGCGTGTTCCCTGTTGAGAGTCGCCAGCAAGGGCCGAACAAGGCGTGCCTTCCAGACCCTCAGGCTTCCGCCGATGAGTTCGGAACGGGAAATCGAGATTCGCGAAAAGCTGACCAGCCGCTGGTTGGAGGTGGAGCCCTCCGTCCGCGCGTTCGTGGCGGCGGCGGTGCGTTCAGCCGCCGACCGCGAGGACGTTCTCCAGCAGGTGGCGCTCACCGTCGCCCGCCGGTTCGAGGAGTACGACGAGCAGCGGCCCTTCGTCGCCTGGGCACTGTGGCTGGCGAAATCGCGCGTCATCGACTTCTACCGCAGCCAGAAAAGCCAGCGGCTCGTTCTCGCCGACGGGATGCTCGAGAGGCTCGCTGAGACGCTCGTGCAGCGGCGTGCGGAGGTGTCGCCGCGGCGCGAGGCGCTCGAGGAATGTCTCGAAGGACTGCCGCCGCGCTCGCGAAACCTCCTGCGTTTCCGCTACCACGACGGCCTGCCCATCGAAGGGATCGCCGCCGCGGTGCATTCGACACCCGGGTCGGTACGGGTGGCGCTGTTCCGCATCCGCGAGACACTCGCCGCCTGCATCGAGCGCAGGCTCGCGGCGGAGGGGGGGCGATGATCGACGATGCCGTCAGGCAGAACATCGACAGGTGGCTCGACGGCGACCTGCCTGTCGCCGAGGAAACGGCGCTGCGGATTGCCCTCGAGAACGATCCGAAGTCGCTGTCCCTCCTTGCCGACCGAGCGGTGCTCCACGGATTGCTCCGCGACGTGGCGGGCCGCCCGGCGATCACGCTCGCCTGGGTCGATCGACGGCCGGCGGTCGTCCGGTCGGCCGCCTGGGTCGCGTTGTCGCTCGCGGTCTGCTTCTTGTTTGGCACGATGCTCGTGCTGCCCCGGGCCGACGCCAAGTCGGCGGACATGGTGCGCAGGGTGCTCGATACGCTCCGCACGGATGTCGATCGGCGCTACTCCGTGCGTGTGGAGCCCGCCTTTCCCCGTGTGCGGGCCGCGCGAGCCCGTCCCCAACCGCCGGTGTCGACTCTTCTCGTGCACGGGACACGCTTCGTGCAATCCACGGAGATCGAGGGGCGTTTCCTCGCCTGGGGCCGGGATGCCCGGGGAGCCGTCTGGTTCACGGTTTCCCCGCGGTCGGTCGCCGTCTTCGGGGCCGACGAGATTCCCGACGCGCTGGGCGACGTGTGCGACCTGCGCACGCTCGACCTGGCGACGATGCTCGAGACGCTCCTGAGGGATTTTGAGCTCGAGCGATCCTCGGGCAGCGGGGCCACTGACACGATCATCGGCCGACCGCGCGACCGCGCTTCGAGGTTCGGCAGGGTCGAGATCTCGATCGAGCGGGAATCGCTGCAGGTGCAGGGCATGGTCATCCAGCGCCGCCACCGCGGACGGCTGACCGCGACGGTCCGCTTCGTGCTCGAGGAAACCGCGGCTCGGGACGAGGGCGCCTACGAGTGGCGGGGGCATGTCGATGCGGACGCCGAGGTCCTCGACGGCACGGCGGTCCGCGGTGCCCGCCGGGACCTCCTCACGGAGTTCCTCCGGATCGTGCGGCAGGAACCGGCGGATTCGTGAACGGTTCGGTGACCGGGTGGGGCGAAAACCTCGCTGCCCCTGGCGTCAGAGGAGTCCGAGCAACTCACGCGCCTCTGCAACCCCCGGGGCGGGGCTGCCGTACTCGCTTGCCGTGACGCGGGAGAGTGCCACGAGCTGCCGCGTCTGATGCTGCGGCCGGGCGCGGGCAAGCTCGTCGGCGACGAGGCGTTTTGGGGGTTGGCCATTCGGGAAATCCCGGTGTAGTCTGATCGCGGGGATTTCAGGGTATCCACTTCGATCGGGGGATCCATGTCACGACGCTCCACGACCCGGCGCCAATTTCTCGGGACTGCCGCCACCGCCACCGGGGCCGCCGTGGCCGCCCCCTACGTGATCACCTCCAAGGCGCTCGGCGACGCCACGACCCCTCCGGCCAGCGATCGGATCGTGATCGGGGGGATTGGCATCGGCAACATGGGCTCTGGCGACCAAGGGGCGTTTCTCGGCCGCAGCGACGTGCAGTATGTGGCGGTGTGCGACGTGCGGCGCACTTGGCGCGACGATGGCAAGGGGCGCGTGGACGGCAAATACGGCAACAAGGACTGTGCCGCCTACGTTGATTTCCGCGAGTTGCTCGCCCGCGATGACATCGATGCGGTCCACATCGCCACCCCCGACCATTGGCACGCGATCATGACGATCGCTGCCTGCCGGGCCGGCAAGGATGTGTATCTCCAGAAGCCCGAAACCCTCACCCTCCGGGAAGGGCCGTTGATGATCGCGGCTGCCAGACGCTACGGCCGGGTTGTTTCCGGCGGCAGCCAACGGGTGCTCGAAGACTACCGGGACATCGTCAATCCCTGCTGGTCGGGCGAGGTCGGCACGCTCACGGCCGTCGACATTTCCGTCGGCGGGCCGTCGATGCCCTGCTATCTCCCCGCTGTGGCCACGCCGCCGGACATCGACTGGGATCTGTGGCTCGGGCCTGCCCCCTGGGAGCCTTACAACCCCGGTCGCTGCGACGGCAATTTCGGCACCGGCGGCGGCAGCTGGCGGTCGTACGTCGACTATTCCGGCGGCAGCCTCACCGACTGGGGGGCCCATCACTTCGGCGGCGCGATCTTCGCCGCCGACCTCCGCGAGCTGCAGCCGGTCTCGGTGGCTTTCCACCCCGCCAGCGGCGGCGCCGGTCCGTACGTCTCACTCACCTATCCCAACGGAGTCGCGGTCCATCACAACCGGCCGCAGCCCTTGCGCCCCGAGAGGCCCTCGGTCGCCCATGGGGGCGACATCCAGGTGCATGCCGACGGAACGCCGCGGGAGGGGAAGGCGGTTCCCACCTACAAGGGCGAGGGGGGGATCTACGGCGACTTCATCGACTGTGTAAAGACCCGGGCAAAGCCGTTCCGCGACATCGAACTGGCGGTCAATACCATGACCGGACCGCACATGATCGCCATCGCCTACCGTCTGGAGCGGTCTTTGACATGGGACCGCAGCTCCCAGCGATTCACGGGTGACGACGAGGCCAATCGCCTCCTCGACCGCGCTCGCCGGGAACCCTGGATTCTTTGAAGCTGGATCCTGTGAAGCTGGATCCTGTGAAGACAGCGACGCTCTTTGTCCGCCGATCATCCCCCAATCCCCCCGGGTGCCGTTCATGGCCTTCGACCTCAACACTCTGGATGGCCCCTTCGCCGCCCTTGCGGGCTTTGATTGGGGAGCTAACGCCGATTTCTTCAAATCCATCGACGCCGCCGTCGTGGCCGCCCATGGCGATGCCTCCCTGCGTAGCGCCTTGGAGAAGCAATTCGGGACGCTGCTGGCTGGCAGCACGAGCCGGGCCACGAAGGAATATGTCTGCCGGAAGCTGGCGATGATCGGCACGGCGGTGTCGGTGCCGGCCCTTGCCGCCCTGCTGACCGACGCGGACAGCTCGCACATGGCCCGCTTTGCTCTGGAGCGGATCGATGCCCCCGAGGCCGCCGCCGCCCTGCGGAAGGCGCTGGGAATGGTGGAGGGGAGCCTCAAGATCGGGATGATCTCGTCGCTCGCCTCCCGCGGCGACCTTCAGAGTGTGGCGGCGATCTCCAACCTACTCGGGGGGGACGCGGCGCTCGCGGCAGCCGCGGCGGCAGCGCTGGGAACCTTGGCGACCCCGGAAGCGGCCGCGGCGTTGGCCGCCGCCAAGCCTGCCGGTGACGTGGCCGCGGCGGTCATCGACGCGCGGCTGGCGTGCGCCGAGGCGCTTCTGGCCAAGGGAGATCGGAAGTCCGCCAAGGCGATCTATTCGTCGATCAGCACGGCCATCGGCGACGCCCCGAAGACGCATCGAGAGCGAGCCGTGCGCGTCGCGGCCAAGCGTGGCCTGCTGGCTGCCGCAGAATAGGCGTTTGGGATCTCTTCCAGCTCTCTCCCAGCCTGACAGCGATTGCCCCCGTGAAAGGTGCCCATGCGCCGTGTCCTAGCCGTCGTGTGCCTCGTGATCGTGCTCGGATCCTCGCCGCGGTCGCTTCTGGCGGCACAGGCTGGCGAGCCCCCGTCGCGCGACGTCCTCGACAGCGTTGTCGAGCTGATTCTTTCCGGTGATGCAGACCTGCTGCCGGTGGCCCTGGAGAAGGTTCGGGGCGGACTGAAGGGGGAGGATTTCACGCGCGAGCTCGCCGAGGTGGTGCTGCCAGGGCTGGAGCGAAGCCAGGAAAAGGCAGCGCTCCTCGCGGCACTGGCTGATCGCGGTGACAAGGCTGCCCTCCCGGCCATGATCGCGCTGGCGAAGGGTTCGGCCGACGCCCTCGTCCGAGCGGCGGCGATCGATGGCGTGGCGGCGCTGGGTGGATCTGACGAGGTTCCCTTTCTGGAGTCACTGCTTTCTGCTGAGGCTGGCACCGTCGACGCAGCCCGGGGGGCGCTCGTGGCCATCCGCTCCGACATCGTGTCACCGCGCTTGGTGATCGCACTTGGCGACAAGGCCCGCTCTGGTCCGCAGCGCGTGGCGATCGTCGGCATCCTCTCCGAGCGGCGGGAGACAGCGGCGCTGCCGGCCTTGGTGGATGCCGCCGTCGACGCCGACGCCGATGTGCGTGCGGCGGCCATGAAGGCGCTGGGGGCGATGGGGGGGCCTGAGCAGATCCCCGGCATGGTGGCCGGGTTGCTGGCAGCGCGGACCGATGCCGAGCGCAGCGACGCCGACCGGGCGATCGTGCAGGTCTGCAAGGAACACCGCAGCAAAGACCTCGCCGCGGCAGCGCTCCTCGATCGCTTCATGGCCGCCGATCCCGCCGCTCGGGAGGTGCTGCTGCCGACGCTCGCCCGCGTCGGCGGGCCGGCGGTGCTCGAGATCGTCGACGGGTTGATCGCCAGCCCCGACGCCGCGGATCGGAAGCTCGGCCTGGTGGCGCTGGCCCGCTGGCCCGATGCCACGGTGAAGGACAGGCTCCTCCACCTCGTCGCGACAGCCTCCACCGAGGAGGAGCGGGAGATGCTTCTTGGTGGCCTGATCCGCATCGCCCCGTTGCCCAACAACTCGCTCGACCCCGCCGGGAAGCTGGCCTTGGTCGAGCAGACGATGGCCCTGTGCCGACGGGATCAGGACCGGGGGAAGTTGCTCGAGCGGGCCAGTGCCATCCGCACCGTGGAAACCCTCCGGTACGTGCTCCCCTACGTTGACCAGCCTGCGCTTGCCGAATCGGCCTGCCAGAGCATCGTCGAGTTGGCGCACCAGCGCAAGCTCCGCGATGGCAACAAGGACGAGTTCATGGTGGCGCTCGACAAGGTGCTCGCCACGACAACGAACGAAGAGATTGCCGATCGTGCCCAGCGTTACAAGCTCGGAAAGACCTGGGAACGCAAGAAGCCGTAGGTATCCAGATCCTGATCGCCCGATCAGTCGGATCGTTTGCCAACCCTTGAGCCGGAAAGAATCGAACAAAGAAGCGGAGTGGCACCAATGGACGTCGTCGTGCTCTTCCGCCCCACGGGGCCGAAGGAACTCGAGCTCGTCAAGGAATCGGGCTGGCGGCGCTGGCCGCCGCGTCTCCCCGATCAGCCGATCTTTTACCCCGTCACGAACGAAGACTACGCCGTCCAGATCGCAAGGGATTGGAATGTCCCCGAGAGCGGTGCCGGCTACGTAACCCGCTTCCACGTCAAGGCGTCCTTCATGGAACGCTATCCGGTGAAGACTGTCGGTGCGAAGATCCATTCGGAGTGGTGGGTGCCTGCGGAGGATCTCGAAGCACTCAACGACAACATCGTCGGGCACATCGAGGTGATCCACGAGTTCCTCGCCTGACGGTGTCTCTCGATTGCACCTGGTCCGATAGAATTGCATGGGCTCCGCGACCGCCGGTGTCCCGGAGCCATCACGGGTCGCGGCCAAACGGTCCGGTGCAAACGAGCCTATGGATAGGTGCGTGATGCCCGCTGTCTTCGTCCTGCTCGCGATGTTGCTCGCCGCCGACGACGTCGCTCTCGGTCCAGGGAACCACTCCCGCACCATCCGGGTCGGGGATCTCGACCGCACCTATCTCCTTCATCTCCCGCCACAGGCTGGTTCCGACGTGCCGATGCCGGTCGTGCTCGCCTTCCACGGCGGCGGAGCGAACGCCGCGAACATGGCGGTCTTCAGCGGGCTCGACGACAAGGCCGACGAGGCCGGCTTCATCGTTGTCTATCCGGAGGGGACCGGCCGGCTTCCGCGGATGCTCACCTTCAACGCCGGGGACTGCTGCGGCCATGCAAAAGCCACAGGAATCGACGACGTCGCCTTCACGCGTGCCCTCCTCGACGACCTCGCGACGGTCGCCGAGATCGACCCGCGCCGGGTCTTTGCCACCGGGATGTCGAACGGGGCGATGATGGCCTACCGGCTGGCGTCGGAACTCTCCGACCGGATCGCCGCGATCGCGCCGGTAGCCGGCCCGATGGGCACCGATGCATGCCAACCCGGTCACCCTGTGCCGGTGATCCATTTCCATGGAGACGCCGACGAGTTCGCCCCGTTCGCGGGCGGCCGCGGACGGGGCGTTTCGGGCACCGATTTCCGGTCCGTGGCGCATTCGATCGACGCCTGGGTGGAGGCCAACGGCTGCACCCGTTCACCCGAGACGAAGGCTCTCGAGGACCAAGAGGAGGATGGCACGACGGTGAAGATCGTGCGCCACGACGCCGGCCGGGACGGCGCGGAGGTGGTGCTCGTCGTCATCGAGGGGGGCGGCCACACCTGGCCCGGCCGGGAACCGCGCCTCCGCACCCTCGGCCGCTCGACGCGCGAGATCTCCGCCAACGACATGATGTGGGAGTTCTTCGAGCGGCATCCGATGGAGTGAGGGAGGATGATCCCTTCCGGTCGATCACGCTGCCATGACAGAGAAGGGGAGGGCGCGATGCGTGCGCGGATGCTCGTCACGATGCTCGCCGCTATGGCCTGCGGTTCCCCCAGTCACGGCTGGCAAACGCCGGGCCTGCCCGACCGGAGCCTCCCCTGGGTGACGTCCGAGGTCGTCGCTCCGCGTGTCGCCTTCCACTCGTTCGAGAGCCGGGCGGCCGACGGGCCGGTGAGTTACCACGTCTACACCCCCGCGGAGTACGACGAAGCCGAGTCACGGTTCCCGGTCCTCTACTGGCTCCACGGCACGCTCGGGGGTGTCGCGGGCGTCGCCCCCCTCTCGCGGCACTTCGACGCGGCGATCCGTGCCGAGCGGATGCCGCCGATGATCGTCGTGTTCGTCAACGGACTGCCCCGCCGGCTGTGGGCTGACTCCAAGGACGGATCGGCCCCCGTGGAGACGGTGTTCGTCGACGAACTGATCCCGGAGGTCGACCGGAGGTTCAGGACGATTGCCGCGCGCAGGGGACGCGTCATCGAGGGCTTCAGCATGGGGGGCTACGGAGCGGCCCGCATCGGTTTCAGACACCCCGATCTCTTCGCCGGCATCTCGATCCTCGCCGGTGGCCCGCTCGATCTCGACCTGCAGGGGCCGCGCGCCCAGAGGAATCCCCGCCTGCGGGAAGCGCTGCTCAACGACGTCTGTGGCGGGGATCCTGACTTCTTCAAGGCGATCAGCCCCTGGACGATCGCAGGGGACGCGGCGACCGAACTGCTTGACCGGGGCACGGTCATCCGACAGGCCGTCGGGGAGCGCGACGACACCCGCGACCTCAATCGACAGTTCCATGAACGGCTGGCAGAGCTTGCGATTCCCCACGACTACGTCGAGATCCCCGACGTTGATCACGATGCTCCGGCCGTGCTTGCCGCACTCCTGGACCGGGTCGACTTCTACCGAAAAGCGCTCGAAGGGATCGAGCCCTCCGCGGGACCTACGCCACGATCTCGCTGATGACGCGGCCGTAGACGTCGGTGAGGCGGTCGTCGCGGCCCTGGTGGAAATAGGTGAGCCGGGTGTGGTCGAGGCCCAACAGCGCCAGGATCGTGGCGTGGAGGTCGTGGACGTGGACCCGGTTTTCCACCGCCGCGAAGCCGAGCTCGTCGGTGGCGCCGTAGATCGTGCCCCCCTTCACGCCGCCGCCGGCCATCCACATCGAGAAGCCGTAGGGATTGTGGTTGCGCCCCGGCTTCCCTTCCCCCTCACTGAACGGCATCCGCCCGAACTCCCCCCCCCAGACGACGAGCGTCGAGTCGAGGAGGCCCCTCTGTTCGAGATCGGTGAGGAGCGCCGCGATCGGCTGGTCGGTCTCGCCGGCATGTCGGCCATGGTTTTTTTCCACCGACTCATGCGCGTCCCACGTCTCCTCGAGGTGGCCACCTCCGGAGTAGAGCTGCACGAAGCGCACGCCACGCTCGACGAGGCGCCTGGCGATGAGGCAGTTGCGGCCAAACTCCGCCGTCGGCTCCTGATTGACGCCGTAAGCTTCGAGCGTTGCCGCCGTCTCCGCGTTGAGATCGACCGCTGCCGGAGCCTCCGCCTGCATCCGGTAGGCGAGCTCGTAGCTGGCCGCGCGGGCAGCGAGCTCCGTGCCGCCAGGGCGGCTTTTCAGGTGCTCGTCGTTGAGGGCGGCGAGGAGATCGAGCTGCTGGCGCTGGCCGGCCCGGCCGAGGTCGGCCGGCACGGCGAGATCGAGGATCGGATTACCGACGGGGCGGAAGAGCGTCCCCTGAAAACTCGCCGGCATGAAGCCGCTCGACCAGTTCGGTTGCCCGCCGATCGGCCCGCCCCGTTTATCGAGGAGGACGACATAGCCCGGCATATCTTGGTTTTCCGTGCCGAGGCCATAGACGACCCAGCTCCCCAGCGACGGCCTGCCGATGAGCGGCTTGCCGGTGTTCATCTGCACCAGCGCCGAGCCGTGGGCATGGGTGTCGGTGTGGCAGGAGCGGATCACCGCCATCTTGTCGGCATGCTCGCGCATCTTCGGGAAGAAGTCGGAGATCGGGATCCCGCTTTGACCGCAGGCCTTGAACGGCCGGCAGGCAGGGGTGAGCCTGCCCATCGCCCGGCCGCCAGAATTGATGAACTTCATCTCCGCGGGGATCGGCTGGCCGGCATATTTCTCGAGCGTCGGCTTCGGGTCGAAAGTGTCGACGTGGCTCGGGGCACCGTTCATGAGGAGGAAGATCACGCTCTTGGCCGGCACGGCCTGATGGGCGGCCTTGGGGGCGAGCGGATTGGCCGCCGGCAGCGCCCCAGCGGCATGGCGAGCAAAGAATCCATCCCGCTCCAGAAGCGCCGACAGCGCAAGCCCGGCGAATCCGGCCCCCATCTCCCAGATCGCCTCACGACGCGAGAGGCCGCAGGGGAAGGCGGGGCCTCGAACCGGTCGGTGGGATGGCATCGGGAGGCGCCCTCGTTGAGGCCGATCAGTCGATCGAGAGAAATTCATTGGTGTTGAAGAGCACCTGGCACAGCGACGCCCAGGCGAGCCGCTCGCGGTCCGGGTCCCCTGCCATCTGCGTCGTCACATGGGCCAGGGCCGCTTCCTTTTCCTTGGCCGTCGGCAACCGGCCGAGGACACGCCGCCAGGCATCGTCGACACGCGGCCCGGCCTCGATGGCCGCCGCGAGGACCCGCCCCGCACAAGCGTCGGCCTCGCCGCGCACCCAGCCGTTGTTGAGCAGCGAGAGCGCCTGGAGGGCCACGATCGACACGTCGCGTTTCCCGGTCGGCACCGTCGTGTCGCACTGGTCGAACGTCGTCATCAGCGGCACGATCAAGCCACGCTTCGTGAACATGTAGAGGCTGCGGCGCCGGCACTCGTCCGGGGGCGACGGTGCCCAGGCATTCCCCTTCATGGAAAGCCCCTCGAGCGCTTCGGCGTCGATCGACGCTTTGAAGCTCGGACCGCCGAGGCGAGGATCGAGGTCGCCCGACACGGCGAGGATCGCGTCCCGCAGGCTCTCGGCGTCGAGTCGGCGCCGGTCGGCCCGCCACAGGAGCATGGTGCCCGGATCCCGATCGGCCACGGTCTCCATGTCGGGATGGATCGACGCCTGCCGGTAGGTGGCGCTGGTGACAATCAGTCGATGGAGCGACTTCAGCTTCCAGTCCCCGGCGACGAGATCGGCGGCGAGCCAATCGAGGAGATCGCGGTATTCAGGCCGCGGCCCGTTGAAGCCGATGTTGTCGGGGTTTTTACAAAGCCCCTGACCGAAGTGGTGCTGCCAGAGCCGGTTGACGATCACGCGCGGCGTGAGCGGGTTTGTTGGATTCGTGATCCAGCGAGCGAGGTGGGTGCGGCGGAGCGTGGTGCGGGAATCGGCTGGCGGGGGGGGGAAGTCACCGGCCAGGGCCGCCACGAAGGATGGCGCCCCCGCCTTCACTTCGGCCAGCGGCCGATGGCGATCACCCTTTTTCAGAGCGTGAATCGGCGCGGCCTCCGGGCCGAGGTCGGTCCAGCCGAGGACATCGAATCCGATCTGCTCGGCCGACGGTCCGCCGACGGTCTTGGCCCGGCCATTGTGAACCGGCCCGGGCCAGAAGGCGGCAGCGAGCCGGTAGTAATCGGCCTGCGTGATCGAGTCGAACTTGTGATCGTGGCAGCGGGCGCACTTCACGGTCAGCCCGAGGAAGGCCGTGCTCGTGACATTCACGAGGTCTTCGAGCCGGTCGTATTGATAATCCTCGGCGTCGTTCGGCTCGTCGTCCCAGGTGCCGAGTCGCAGAAAGCCGGTGGCGATCGCCGTCGCTTCGGTGCGATCGGGGAGCTCGTCGCCGGCCAGCTGCTCGAGGACGAAGCGGTCGAAGGGCATGTCGTCGTTGAAGGCCTTCACGACCCAATCACGGTAGCGCCAGGCATGCGGCTTCTCGGCGTCGCGTTCGTAGCCGCTGGTTTCAGCGAAGCGGGCGACATCGAGCCAGTGCCGCGCCTGACGCTCGCCGAAGTGGGGGGAAGCGAGGAGCCGATCGACCTGGTTTTCATAGGCGTCAGGCGCCGGGTCAGCGGCGAAGGCATCGATTTCGTCAGCCGTCGGCGGCAGGCCGACAAGATCGAAGGCCAGCCGGCGGAGGAGCGTGCGCCGATCGGCCGCGGGGGCGGGGGCGATCCCTTCGCGGGCGAGCCGATCACGGACGAAGGCGTCGATCGGGTGGCTGACGCCCGCCACGGTCGGCGGTGGCGTTGCGCGGAGCGGCTCGAAGGCCCACCAGTCGCGGCCGCCACGCGCGTCGGTCGTCCGCTCGAAAGGATCGAGGTGCCGTCCCTCCGGCCACGCAGCGCCCGCGGCGATCCATTCCTTCAGGGCCTCGGCCTCGGCGTCGGGGAGCTTTCGAGCGACGCCATTCTTCGCCGGGGGCATCTCGCCGGCGATCACGCGGGCAAGGAGGGGGCTGGCGGCAGGGTCACCCGGCGTGACGACCGCCCCGGAGTCACCGCCGGTCAGCAGGCCCTCGGCCCGGGAGAGATCGAGCCCTGCCGAGGGATCGTTCGCCCCGTGGCACTCCAGACAGCGCCGCAGGAAAACGTCACCGGCCCCGGTTTCGAAGTCAGCGGCGGGGACGGGAACCGGGGCGACGATGCCCCATCCGAGGACCGTGGCCAGCGTCGCGGCAATCCTCTTCCAATCCACGTTCCAAGACACGCGGGGACAGATCGCCCCAGCGGCCGGTCGGATCGTCGGTGCCAGGCAGTCTCTCCCCATGACGACCGATCATACCAAGCGACAGGGCTGTCGGGTGCCCCGACGGCGCCCCCTTTAGTCCCCGCCGCAGCCGCCGCAGCCGCCCCCGCCGCAGCCTCCGTCTCCACCACCTCCGTCTCCACCACCTCCACATCCGCTGCCACCAACTCCTCCTCCACATCCGCTGCCGCACCCGCCGCCATCCCCCTGGGCCGCGCTCGAACGCCACACCTTCTTGTAGGTCGCGAGTTCGGAGCCGGTCAGGGCCACCGCGCCAAACAGCCCGGCGAGAAGGACGAGGTCGGGCGCCGAATCCGCCAGCCGGTCTCGGTGCTGCGCCCGGAGGGTCGCGAGGAGATGCCGCGCAGCCAAGCTCTGCCGCGGCGGCATCGCAGCCCAGATCATCGCCACGAGCGTGGCGATCGACGCGATCACAAGGAGCTCGACTGGCTTGTGCCGCTCAAGCCCGATCGCGACCTTGACCACCCCGAGGAGGAGGAGGCAGAAGAAGGCGCCGACAGGGACCGTCCTGAGCTTCGACCGTTGCTCCTCGTCGAGGAGCCAACCGTCCGCCCGGAGGCGGGTGCGCACCTTCTCCACGGCCTGCTCCACCCCGGCATCTCCCTCGACGGCGGTGAGGCTCCTCGCCTCGCGGGAGCAGGCCGCGCGGATCGCCGCGGCGATCGCCCCGTCGAGCGGCGCGTCGGTGGCGACCGACCGGAGGAGGAAGTTTGTCGCGCTCGAGGGCAACCCGCCACGCGATTCGCTCGTCAGCTCGCCCCCTTCGAGCATCCCGGCGACCGTCGCCCGGATCGCCGACTTCGGCCCATGGGCGAGGCAGGCCACTTCCTCCGCGGTGAGCTCGCGGTCATCGTTCACCTTTACGTCGCACTGGATCGAGCGGTGGATGAGCGTGCCGACGAGGCAGGCGAGCCACAGCAGGCCGTAGAGGAGGAGGAACTCCGGCCCCTTCCAGTCGAGGGGACCGAGCCCGTCGGCCACCAGCGGCACTGCGGCGACGACCGGCACCGTTGCCAGCGTCGTCTGCCCGAAGCGGCCTCCTGGCCACCAGGATGGCCGGCGGATCACCCAGTGGTCGCGGAGATCGACCGTGCGGTGGCGCGACCGCGGGTCGAAGCGCCGCCACACCGGCGGCCAGATGTCGGCCGGCGGTTCGCCGCCGAACCACGCCCGATAGGCAGTGAGCGTCCGCCGGTACATCCTGCGGTGCTTCGCCCCCTCGGCCGGACCGCCGCCGGAGGCGTCGTGGTGAAGGGGCCGGCCGAGCACGTTCCCGCAGAGCTCATGCCAGTAGGAGCGGGTGAAGATCAGATGGTGATGCCAGGCGGCGTCGACCTCCTCCGACGGGCAGACCGGTTCGCCAGCGACCGCCGTCAGAAAGAGGAAGCGCCGATACTCCTCAAGCACGCGGGCGGTGAAGGCCGGCGACCAGCCCTGCTCCCCGGCCAGCCGCGGCGAGAAGGCGCGGAGGGGAGGAGCCCCACCTGGGGCACTGGCGCGGGCATCGAAATCGAATGTCTTCAGGCTCTCCCAGAGCGGATGGGCGGCGGCCCGGGAAGCAACGGCTGACGAGGTCTCATCGGTCATCAACATGGTGAACGTCTCCAGCGTGGGGAACGGGGAATCACCAGCGGCCCGGCGGACTTCGATGGGGTTGAAGGGTGGGCTCCTTGTTGGGGGATTCTCGTCGAGGGATTCTTGATCGGGATCGGCTGCCTGCGGTTTTCTGGCTGTTCTACGCCCCACCGGTCGGCAGCGATTTGTCAGAATTGAATGAAAAAGAGTCCCGGTCGCCGTGTGTATGCTCGGGCCTGGTTCCCTGCATTCACACTCGAGCCCCATGACGTCACCCAGCCCACCTGTCGATCCCCCGTCCTCCACCGCTCCAGAGCGGGAGGCCAACAGCGAAAACGCCTCCCCCGACCTCACCGGGAAGACGGTGTGGGTGATCGACACGCTGTCGCGCGTCTATCAACTCTTCCACGCACTTCCCGAGATGTCGAGCCCGACCGGGACGCCGGTGCAGGCCGTCTACGGCTTCACAAAGGACCTCCTCGGGATCATCGAGAAGCGGAAGCCCGATTATCTGTTCTGCGCCATGGACGCCCCCGGCCCCACCTTCCGCCACATCCGGCATGCGGCCTACAAGGGGACGCGGGCCGAGATGCCAGGGGATCTCGTGCCGCAGATTCCCCTCATCCGCCAACTCTGCGCTACGATGGGAATCCCCTGCCTGGAGCTTTCCGGCTTCGAGGCCGACGACATCCTCGCCACGCTCACCGCCGCCGTCACCGCGCGCGGTGGGAGCGTGACGCTCGCCACCTCCGACAAGGACGCCCGACAACTCCTCTCCGACCGGGTGAAGCTCCTCAACCTGCGCACCAACTCCCCGCTGGGGCCGGAAGAGCTCCGCGCCGACTGGGGCGTGCGCCCCGATCAGGTGATCGATTGGCTGTCCCTCGTCGGCGACACGGCCGACAACGTCCCCGGCGTCCCCTCCATCGGGCCGAAGTCGGCCACCGAGCTCCTCCAGCAGTTCGGTGATCTCGACACGATCCTCGCCCGCACCGCCGAGGTGAAGGGGGCGAAGAAGCAGGAAAACCTCCGTCTCCATGCCGACACCGCCCGCGCCGCCCGCGAGCTGGTGCGCTTGGATTCAAACGTCCCGATCGACATCCCCTGGGACACCGCACGGCTCCATCGCCCCGATGCCGAAGCCCTGACGGCCTTCCTCGAGGGGCTCGGATTCCAGAGCCTCGTCAAGACCGCCCGCCTGGCATCCGAGCCGGCGCAGCCGAAAGCGGCCCCGGCGAGGAAGACGTCTGCCAAGCCGGCCAAGCCCGCCGATCGTCAGGGGCGGCTGCTTCTCGGGGATGACGACGAGCCGTCTGCAGCCACCGTTCTTCCGACCTTCGAGACGCCGGCCGACGACGCGGCCCTCGCCAGGCTCGTGGAAGGCTTGCGATCGATGGGGCCCGTCACGCTCGCCGTGGCCCTGCCCGCCGCCGCGACACGGCTGACGGCCCCAGTGGGGTTCGGCATCGTGTCGCGCGCGCGCGCGGCCTGGGTGCCGGCGGCGCTCCTGACCGGGAGCGGGCCCGGCCGGGGGGCGCTGGCGGCTTTCCTTGCCGACCCCGCCATACCGAAGCAGGCGCACGATCTGAAGCGGCAGGAGCTGGCGCTGGGCGTCGCCGGATTGGGATTCGCCGGAGGGGCGTTTGACACTCTCCTGGCCGGTTACCTCCTCGATGCGGGCCAGCGCAACCATTCCCTCGGGGCCCAAGCCGATCTCGACTCGATCGGCTCGGGCGACGATCTCGACACCGTCGAGAAGGAAGTCCGCCAGACCCGCCTCGAGAGCCCCGCCGACGCCGCCGACGCCGTGGCCGCCTGCCGGGCCACGACCGATCTCGTTCCCCTCCTCGCCACGCGGCTGGAGGAGCAGGGGCTCGGCGCGCTGTTCAAGGACGTCGAGATCCCCCTCGCCTCGATCCTCGCCGCGATGGAACACCACGGAATGCGGATCGACGCATCGCTGTTGGTGCGGCTCTCCGCGCGCTACACCGAGCGCCTTGCAGCGCTCGAGGGGGAGATCCACCGGCTGGCCGGACACCCCTTCGCCATCGCCTCGCCGATCCAGGTCCGCGCCGTGCTCTTCGACGAGCTCGGCCTGCCGGTCGTGAAGCGGACGAAGACCGGCCCGAGCACCGATGCCGAGGTGCTCGAGGAGCTCGCCCCGCGCCATCCCCTCCCGCGGCTGCTCCTCGAGCACCGCAAGTTCGCCAAGCTCAAGAGCACCTACGTCGATGCGCTGCCGCTGCTGGTCGAGCCGTCGACGGGGTGCATTCACACGACCTTCAACCAGACCGTCGCCGCCACCGGTCGGCTCTCCTCGAGCGATCCGAACCTCCAGAACATCCCGGTCCGCACCGAGGAGGGGCAGCAGATCCGCTCCGCGTTCGTTCCCCGTGATCCGGCGAACCGGTTCGTCGCAGCCGACTACTCGCAGATCGAGCTGCGAATCCTCGCGCATCTCTCCGGCGATGCGGCGATGCGGAGGGCCTTCGCCTCGGGCGAGGACATCCATTCGAGCACCGCCGCCGCGGTGTTCGGCGTAGCGGCCGACGGCGTGACCAGCGAGATGCGCCGGACGGCCAAGGCGGTCAATTTCGGGATTCTCTACGGGCAGAGTGCCTTCGGCCTAGGCAAGGCCCTCGGGATCCCGCAGGCCGAAGCCGCCACCTTCATCGCGGCGTACTTCCACACCTTCTCCGGCGCCGAGGCCTTCATCGACGACTGCCTCGACCGCTGCCGCCACAACGGATATGTGTCGACGATGCTCGGTCGCCGGCGGGCGATCGAGAAGGTCCGCGACCGGGCCGGCCGCCGGACGGCTGCCGGTGTCTTCAGCCTGACGCTTCCGGAGCGGACGGCAGTCAACACGGTCGTGCAGGGATCGGCGGCCGATCTCATCAAGCTGGCGATGCTCCGCGTCCGGCGCCGGCTCGCCGCCGAGGGGCTCGCCGCTGCGATCGTCCTCCAGATCCACGACGAGCTCCTCCTCGAGGTTCCGGCCGGCGAGATCGGGATCGTCCGCCCCCTCCTCGTCGAAGAGATGAAGGGGGCGATGGTGCTCGAGGTTCCGCTCGAGGTCACGGTGCACGAGGGGGCGACATGGGCAGCGTGCGAGAAGTGAACCCGATCCCGGGGCGGGGCAGGGGGATGCGGAGGAGGGCGAGCGCGTGATTCTCATCGGGATCATCGGCAAAATCGGCGCTGGGAAGTCGACGGTGGCGAGGCTCTTGGCGGTGCATGGCGCCCGGGTCGTCGATGCCGACCGGATCGCCCACGAGGTCCTCCTCGAAGCAGACGTTCGCCGGGCGCTCGTCGAACGGTTTGGCCCCGGGCTGATCACGGGGAGCCCCGCACCCGCCACGGCGGGGATCGACCGGAAGGCGCTGGCGGGGATCGTGTTCGGCCCCACCGCTGCCCACCGGGAGGCGCTGGCCGACCTCGAGGCGATCGTCCATCCGCGCGTCCACGCCCGCATGGAGGTCCTCCTCACCGAGATCGCCGGGGAGGAGCGGAGAGGGGAACCGGAAGCGGTCGTGGTCCTCGATGTGCCGCTCCTCGCCCGCGGTGGCTGGCTCGACCGCTGCGATCATCTCGTCATCCTCGAGTGTCCCGACGACATCCGCCGCGCCCGCATCGCCCCCCGCTTCTCGGCCCACCAGATCGAGGCCCGCGAAGCCTCTTGGAACGAGCAATCCCCGCGGATCCTGCCCACCGGAAAAACGTCTACCGTGGATACCTCCCGGGATCCCGCGTATACTCGGATTCAGATCGATCGACTCTGGGTCGAGCTCTTTCGGCGGTCACCTGCCTGACCACCGGAGCTCCTGGAGCGGCCGTTTTTTCCACTGCATGGGGGGGAATGGATCGGGCTGCATCGCGTCCGGCTTTCCATTCCATCCCTGTCGATCGCCCCCCCGCCAGTTACTCCCGTCACCCGTCCCGACGATCGCTCTACCCTCCCGCGGTCCGTGCGGACTCCCGCCTTTCCTCCTCGCCCCACCCTTCCGGTCGCATCGGCTCCTTCGTAACAGGGTGCCGGCCCGCGGCCGTCCCGAGGTGCCCCATGCCCACCGATCCCTTCTTCTCATCCGACGACGACCTCGACGACGACCTCGACGACGAACCGATGTCGATCGCCGAGGAGATCGCGGCGGAGGTGAAGCTCGAGGGCGAGGATGCGATCGACCGCTACGAGTCGCTGAAAAAGACCGACACCCACATCACCGCCCTGCAGAAGATGTCGATGCAGGAGCTGATCGAACTGGCGCGCCAGGAGCAGATCGGCGACATCACCGGGGCCAAGAAGCACGACCTCGTCTTCCGGATTCTCAAAGAGCGGGTGAAGCTCAACGGCCTGATGTTCGGCGAGGGGACGCTCGAAATCCTCCCCGACGGCTTCGGCTTCCTCCGCAGCCCCGACTACCACTACCTCTCCTGCCCTGACGACATTTACGTCAGCCCGAGCCAGATCCGGCGCTTCGGCCTCCGCAACGGCACGAGCGTCGCCGGACAGATCCGCCCCCCGAAGGAGAGCGAGCGCTACTTCGCACTCCTGCGTGTCGAGGCGATCAACGGGGAGGATCCCGCCAAGCTCTCGACATGCGTGTTCTTCGACGACCTGACGCCCCTCCATCCCGACCGGCGGATCGTCATGGAAACGACCCCTGAAGAGATCGCGATGCGCGTCGTCGATCTCGTCGTGCCGATCGGTTTCGGGCAGCGCGGCCTGATCGTCAGTCCGCCGCGGGCCGGGAAGACGATCCTCCTCCAAAAGATGGCCAAGGCGGTGTTGGCCAACTACCCCGAGGCCTATGTCTTCATGCTCCTCATCGACGAGCGTCCGGAGGAGGTCACCGACATGGAGCGGCAGGTGAGGGGGCCGTCGTGCGAGGTGATCAGCTCGACCTTCGACGAGAACGCGGCGCGGCACATCCAGGTGGCCGAAATGGTGATCGAGAAGGCGAAGCGTCTCGTGGAATACGGGCGCGACGTCATCATCTTCCTCGACTCGATCACGCGGCTGGCGCGAGCCTGGAACGCCGAGGTGCCCAACTCGGGCAAGATCCTCTCCGGCGGCGTCGACTCCGGGGCGCTCCAGCGACCGAAGCGTTTCTTCGGCAGCGCCCGCAAGGTCGAGGAAGGGGGCTCGCTGACGATCATCGCCACCGCCCTGGTCGACACCGGCAGCAAGATGGACGAGGTGATCTTCGAGGAGTTCAAGGGGACGGGGAACCTCGAGATCGTTCTCGACCGTCGGCTCGTCGACAAGCGGGTCTACCCGGCGATCGACATCAACCGCTCCGGCACCCGGCGCGAAGAGATGCTCATGGACGCCGAGACCCACCGGCGCACTTGCGTGCTGCGGCGCGTTCTCGGCGACATGAATCCCGTCGACGCCATGGAGCTCCTCGTCAACCGGCTCTCGAAGACGAAGACCAACGCCGAATTCCTCCAAGGGCTGAAGTCGTGAAGCAGCAGGAGCGGCAGGAGACGCCGGCCGTCTTCGATCACGGCCGGCTGTTCGAGGGGGACCCGGCCCGCCTCCCTTCGGGGGTCCGCGTGGCGATCGTCGTCTCGCGCTACAACCCGGCCGTCACCGAGCGGATGCTCGCCGGCGCGGCGCGGACGCTCGCGACGGCCGGCCTCGATCGCTGGCGGCTCGACGTGGCCAGGGTGCCGGGGGCCTTCGAGCTCCCCGTTGTCGCCGATCGGCTCGCCGCCACAGGGGAATACGCCGCGGTGATCTGCCTCGGCGCGATCATCCGCGGCGAGACGACGCACGATCAGCACATCGCCGCGGCCGTCGCCCAAGGGATCGAGGCCATCGGACGGGCCAGGGGCATGCCCGTGCTGTTCGGGGTCCTCACCTGTCAGTCGATCGAGCAGGCCGTGGCCCGGGCGGGTGGCGACGAGCAGGTGGCGGCGCATTCCAACAAGGGGGAGGAGTGTGCCGCGACAGCGATCGAGATGATCTCGCTCCTTCATCAGATCGCCACCGCCACCGGAGGGAAGACCCGATGACCACGCAGCGCCGTAGCCGGGCCCGCGAGATTGCCCTCCAGGCCCTCTACCAGCTCGACCTCAATCCCCACGTGGCCCCCGACGATCTCCAGCGCTTCGTCAGCGGCAGGCTCCATGGCGGGCCGCTCGTTCCGTTCGCGCTCTCTCTGGTGCGCGGCGTGCAGAAGCGCCGCGACGAGCTCGACGCCCACATCGACGCCCGAGCCGAACACTGGCGCGTGGCCCGGATGGCTGCCACCGATCGGGGCATCCTTCGGCTTGCGGCCCATGAGATCCTCCACACCGACACCCCGCCCGCGGCCGCCGCCGACGAGGCGATCGAACTGGCCAAGCGTTACGGCGGGGAAGGATCGGGAAACTTCGTGGCGGGGATCCTCGGCCGGATCATCGCCGACCGGGCCGGAGCCTGATCCCCGCCGAGCGGCGGATCCGCCCCACCACCGACGACCAGGGAGACGATCGATGGGCATCTTCAGCTTCGGCCGCAAGGATCCGAAGGAGCAGGCGAGCAAGGACCAGCCGAGCAAGGACACCCCGGCGGCATCGACGCCGGCCGGCGCCACCGACGGCGCCGAGAAGCCGCGCGGCCTCCTTGACCGCCTCAAGGCCGGGCTGGCAAAGACGGCCCAGGTGCTGCGGACCGACGTCCGCGACCTCTTCAAGCGGGAGGGGAGGCTCGTCGACGAAGACTTCCTCGAGGAGCTCCGTGGGATCCTCGTCCGCACCGACATGGGCCCGGCCGCCGCGGAGGCGATCGTCGCCGACGTCCGCGAGCGCCTTCGGGCCCGGGTCGTCGATCCCGAGGTCGTCCTCGACTCGATCCGCACCCAACTCCTCGCCCGCCTGCGGAACACCGAGGCGGGAATCACCATGGCCGCCTCCGGGCCGACCGTGATCCTCGTCACCGGCGTCAACGGATCGGGAAAGACGACGTCGATCGCGAAGCTCGCGCGGATCTTCACCCGCGAAGGTCAGCGCGTCGTTCTCGGGGCCGGCGACACCTTCCGGGCGGCGGCCGTCGAGCAACTCACGATGTGGGCCGACCGGCTCGGCGCCGAGATCGTCCGAGGCCCGCAGGGGAGCGATCCGGCCAGCGTCGCCCACAAGGCGGTCGCGCGGGCGGTCGAGGCCGGCGCCGACGTCTGCATCGTCGATACCGCCGGCCGCCTCCAGACGCAGTCAAACCTCATGCAGGAGCTCTCCAAAATCCGCCGCGTGGTCGCGAAGCTCGTCCCGGAAGCGCCCCATGAAGTGCTTCTCGTCATCGATGCCACCGCCGGCCAGAATGCCCTCTCGCAGGCCAAGGGCTTCAAGGAGGCCGCCGGCTGCACCGGGATCGTTCTCTCCAAGCTCGACGGCTCGGCACGCGGCGGTGTGATCGTGCCGGTCACGGAACAATTCGGCCTCCCGGTGAAGTTCGTCGGGCTCGGGGAAGGGGCCGACGACTTCGAGACTTTCTCCCCCGAACGCTTCGTTGCGGCCCTCCTCGAAGGGGCGTTTGACGCTGACGGCTGATGCCGTCGGGGCGCCGTGGATTCGGTCCCCCTGACGTCGGTTGGCGGCCAGGCCCGGCGGCGTTTCCCACCCCCTGTTGCCAGTCCGGCGCCCGCAAAGTCTGCCGCCGGTGCCCTCGCCGCCAATACGATCGGCACAGTTTCCCAAGCCGGCTGCCGGTCAGGGAAACCTTGCCGGAGTGCACGGTCCACCCGGTTTTCCGGGTCAAGGCCGGACGATACCCCTGTGTCGGAATTGCCGAATCTGCGTCTGGTACTTGGCGGGCCGGTCGCAGCGGTGATTCCGGATGGACTGGCGATCCGCCGTATGGACGCGGCCGACCGCAACATCCCCACTCGGAGTGACTCCTGTCATGAAATTCAACTGGACGAAATTGCCGCTCCTTGGAGCGGGCCTGACCGCTGCCGCCACGCTGTTGGCTTCCACCGCCCTCGGTCAGACGACCAGCGGCCTGCCCCCCGTCGCAGCCAACGTGCCCCAGGAAGACGCCTACCAGCTGCGCGGCCTGCCGCCGCAGGAGTCGGCCCAGGAGGTCGAGGAGGCCCCGAACCGCTACCTCGAGACGGAGTTTCTCAAGGAGCGCGGCATTGCCACCTACGGCTGGATCGACGCCGGCATCGGCGGCAACAACTGGGGCTCGCCATTCAACGGCCCGATCACCTTCAATGACCGCAACTGGATGGGCCAAGTCAACCAGCTTTATCTCGTCAACGAGAAGGTCCTCGATCTCGAGGACGGCGGGGCCGACTGGGGCGGTCGTGTCGATCTCCTCTACGGTGGCGATTCGATCTTCACCTGCGCTCGCGGGCTCGATGCCAACTTGGTCAACCAGTCGCCGGCGGGCATTCCCAGCTGGAACTCGAGTAAGTACTACGGGCTGGCCCTGCCGCAGATGTACGGCGAGGTCGGCTACGGTGACCATGCGGTGAAGTTCGGCCACTTCTACACGATCATCGGCTACGAAGTCGTGCCCTCGATCGGTAACTTCTTCTACACGCACGCCTACACGATGCAGTACGGTGAGCCGTTTACTCACACCGGCATCCTCGACACCTGGAAGGCCACCGACAACACCACGGTGTTCGCCGGCATCACCAACGGCTGGGACAACTACAGCGACCCGATCAACATCCTCGGGATCGCCAACCCCGGCTACACGGGGGCCAACAGCAACGCCGCGTTCCTCGGCGGTGCGTCGATCAAGAGCGACGACGAGACGCAGACGTTGACGATGACAACCTCGAGCGGCAACGAGATCGGTGGCCTCACCTCGCCGCTGGCGACGATCGGCAACCGGTCGATCCTCAGCACGGTGTACGTCAACGAGCTCAACGACAAGGTGACGTACGTCTTCCAGAACGACAACGGCTGGCAGTTCAACGCCATCGGTGTCAAGGAGACCCTCGGCCAGCAGCCCGGCACGGCAACCTGGTACGGCATCAACCAGTACATGTTCTACAACTTCAGCGACACGCTCGTCGGCGGCGTGCGATTGGAGTGGTTCCGCGACAACAACGGCTACCGCGTCCTCAGCCCGATCCGCAACGCGATCTTCGGCGGACCGTTCCAAACCGGCTACCAGGGCAACTTCTGGGAGATGTCGTGGGGCCTGAACTGGAAGCCCAACCGCAACTTCGTCGTGCGGCCTGAACTGCGGTACGACTGGTACGCCCCGGACCATGGCAAGGGCCCGCTCCCCTACGGCAAGAACTTCAACGAGTACGGCCAGCTGTACGGTGGCTGCGACGCAATCTGGCAGTTTTAGTTCCACGCGGCGGAAGCCATCCATGGCCTTCCGCCGCTTGGCGGCCGGCGAAGACGACAAGCGATCTTCGCCGGCCGCGGGCATCGCCTCCTGCGATGATCGACACGATCGACGCCAAGCGATGTTCACACGCGGCGGAAGCCATCCATGGCCTTCCGCCGCTTGGCGGCCGGCGAAGACGACAAGCGATCTTCGCCGGCCGCGGGCATCGCCTCCTGCGATGATCAACAGGAGCGGAGCCAAGCGGAGTTCACACGCGGCGGAAGCCATCCATGGCCTTCCGCCGGCCAAAAACAAAGTCCAGCGCAGGGCCCGCCGGCCATCCGGTGGGCCCTGCGGCTTTCTGACCTCCGCAGTCGTGGGTATGCTGCCCCCTTCCACACCAGGAAAGGGGGCGATCATGGTTTGCTGGCACGGACGGCGTACGACATCGGCCGGTTGGAGGCTGCGGTGCCTCTCAGGAGGGATCGCGCTGGTCGCCCTCCTGGCCCTCCGCGCACCCACGCCGGCCGCGGAACCCGTGCCCCTCCCCGGCACGGCTCCGCTCACCATGGACCGCCCCCTCGACGAGGTGATGATCGAGGGGATCGACCGCTTCCTGCTGCGGAAGACCGTCGAAGCGCAGGCGATCCGGCGGAGGGAATGGACCGACGGGGTCGCCGATGCCGCGGGGCGCGACGCGTTCCGCGCCAACGCCCGGGATAAGCTCCGCGAGATCCTCGGCGTCGTCGACGCGCGCGTCCCGGGGCGCGAGGTCCTTCTCCGCGGGACGGCCGGAGCGCCGATCCAGATCGCCGCCACAAAGGATTGGACGGTGCTGCGGGTGTCGTTTGAGGCCCTCGACGACGTCACGGCCGAGGGGATCGTTCTCCTTCCGCCGCTCCGCGACCCGCGGGCCTGGGTGGTGGCCATCGGCGACGCCGCCTGGACACCCGAGGCCTTCGCCGGGCTCCTCGGCGACGGGGGAGCGGCGGGAGAAGCGAGCCGGCTGCCCCGGGCGCTCGTCGCCGCCGGCTGCGCCGTCTTCATCCCCACGATCCTCGATCGCAACGACGAGTTTTCCGGCAACCCGGCAGTCCGGTTCACGAACCAGCCCCACCGCGAATACATCTACCGCCCCGCCTTCGAACTCGGGCGCCACCCGCTCGGCTACGAGATCGAGAAGGTGCTGGCGGCGATCGACCGGATCGAGGCCGGCGCCGGCGCCGCCAACGCTGCCGTGCCGCCGATCGGCATCTGCGGTGTCGGGGAAGGGGGGAGGATCGCGCTGTTGGCCGCCGCGTGCGACGAGCGGATCGATGCCACGCTCGTCTGCGGAGCTTTTGGCCCGCGCGAGGCCACCTGGCAGGAGCCGATCGACCGTAACGTGTGGCGGCTCCTCACCACCGCCTCCGATGCCGAGGTGGCGGCGCTTGTGCTCCCGCGGGCGCTGGTCGTGGAAGCGGCCCACGTGCCGGAGTTCGCCGGGCCGGCCAAGCCCCGCGAGGGGCGCAGCGGCGGCGCCGCGCCGGGAACGATCGGGCAGGTCTCCGCAGCCGACTTCGAGGACGAGCTCGCCACGGCCCGCACCTACGCCAAACGCCTCGACGCCGACGAGCGTCTCGAACGCGCCGGGAACCCTGAGGCCCCCGAGCCCGCTGGCAGCGCGGAGGCCGTGCGGCCGTTCCTCCGCTCTCTCGGCATCGACCTCCGCCCCGGCCCGCTCCCCAAGTCAGAGGCCACCCTCGATGCCGAGGCCGTCGCCGAAACGGCCCACGACCGGATGCGGCGCCAGGTCGAGGAGCTTTCGCGGTTCACCCAGCGTTTGCTCGAGCGCTCGGCCGCCGTCCGGGCCAAGGATTGGCACGACGTCCTCTCCGCTGCGCAGGGGAAGGACGCCCCCCGGGCCGCCGCCGCGGTTGATGCCCACCGTGAGCGGGTCCGCCGCGACCTGATCGGCATCATCCCCGATGAGCTCCTTCCCTTCGCTGCCAGTTCACGGCAGATCCTCGACGACCCGGCCTTCACCGGCTGGGAGGTGACGATCGACGTCTTCCCAGACGTGATCGCCGGCGGGATCCTTCTGGTGCCGAAGGGGATTCCCGCCGGGGAGAAGCGCCCCGCCGTCGTCTGCCAGCACGGCCTCGAGGGGGTGCCGATGGATGTCGTCACCACCGAGGGGCCGTCGTTTCCGATCTACAAGGCGTTTGCCGCCGAGCTCGCCAGGCGCGGCTACGTCACCTTCGCTCCGCAGAATCCCTACCGCGGCCACGACCGCTTCCGCACGCTCCAGCGGAAGGGGAATCCCCTCGGCCTCACGCTCTTCAGCACGATCATCCCCCAGCACGGGCGGATCATCGACTTCCTCGAGCGCCTCCCGGAGGTCGACGCCGATCGGATCGGCTTCTACGGCCTCTCCTACGGCGGCAAGACGGCGATGCGCGTGCCGCCGTTTGAGCCGCGTTACAAGCTCTCGATCTGCTCGGCCGACTACAACGAGTGGGTGCGGAAGAATGCCGTCGACCATGTCCCTTACAGCTACGTCTTCACGCCCGAATACGAGATCTTCGAATGGAACATGGGGAGGCTCGCCAACTACGCCGAGCTGTCGTGGCTGATCTGGCCGCGGCCGTTCATGGTCGAGCGCGGGCATGACGACGGCGTCGCCCCCGACGAGTGGGTGGCGTATGAGTTTGCCAAGACGAAGCGGCACTACGTCAAGCTCGGCGCCGGCAATGATGCCGAGATTGAGTGGTTCGACGGGCCCCATGCGATCAATGGCCGGGGGACCTACGACTTCCTCGACCGCCACCTCGATCCCGATCACCAGCTCCCGCGGAAATGAGCCCGCGTCGAGCCCCCGGCTCGGCATCGGGCCACCCGTCCGCTCGACGGGCCTACGGGCCTTGGATCTTCGTGCCGGGCCGCGATCCGCAACTCCGCCCGGACGATTCTCCCGGGGTGCGGCGTCCGAGCCAGCGTCAGGATCCGTAGGAAAACCCGCGAGCCCCGCTCAGCCAAGGGGGCGTGATACATTGCAGATGGCGCTTGCGAACATCCCGCAGCCTTGCGGGGGAGATCGACCCAAAGCCCTTTGTCGCAGCGGCTTGCGTCAAGCCTGGTGGAGAAACGTCGGCATGATCACAGGCGCCGCCGGCTGGATACACGGTCTGTAGAAATACAAGTTAGGCGGACATGAGTCACCGAGTGATTTTCGTCGACGTGGATGACACGCTAGTCCGCTCTGTGGGATCTAAGCGAATCCCGAACCCGTCCGTCATCGAAAGGGTGCGTACTCTGCATGCGGAGGGCGTGGTCCTCTATCTATGGAGCACGGGCGGCGCCGAATACGCAAAAAGTTCGGCGGCGGAACTCGGGATTGAATCGTGCTTCGTGGCGTTCCTCCCAAAGCCCCATGCCTACATCGATGATCAGCCGGTTCATGATTGGCGTTATTGCAAGCACGTGCTTCCAGGAAACGCTGAGCATGCCTAACAAACCGATGCAAAGGGCTCACGGGCAAAGTCTTGATTGATGGGTAGCCATGGTCGCGAGCGATTGCTCTTTCCCGTTCGTCGATGAAGGAATCTGATGCAATTCATCTCCATCGAGACGTCCGTTGTCAGCTTCCTTCGCGAGAATCTCTCGGCTTCACCGGAGTCGGTAGAACGTCAACTGCTGACCCGGAGGTGGTGGAGCATCTACCGCCATCGGTACGAACTCGTGACGTCGCAGTATGTCGTTGACGAGGCTTGCGTCAGCCAAACGGACCGCGCTCAAGAGCGGCTTGGTTATCTGGCCGAAGTACCGCTTGTGTCGCTCAGCGATGAGGTCGATGCGTTGGCTGCCGAAATCATGACCCGGGCGATACTGCCGAAGGATGCGCTCGTTGATGCCCTCCACATTGCCTCGGCCGCAGTGAGCCGCGTAGGCTACCTCCTAACGTGGAACTGTTCGCACATAGCAAACCCCATGATCCTGCCTCGAGTGTTTCGCACCCTGGATGATTTCGCCCTCCCTTTTCCAGTGATATGCACACCAAAGGACATGCTTGAGGAGTACGGCGATGCCTCAGCGACTTGATCCGATTATCGAAGAGCTTCACGAGGTTCGACGTGAGATCGCCAAGCGATTCGAAGGCGATATCCATCGAATTTCGAAGGATGCCAGGCAGCGGCAGGCTCAAGAGGGCCGTCCCTTATGGCACCCGAAAGCGGCGAACCAAGCCTTGCAGCAGACTCGCGACGGCGTCCAGCAGCATGGATAGCCGATTGGCTGCGAGCCTTTGATCGGCAGCGTTCGGCGACGGAGATGCTCGGAGTCATGGAGCTTCGGCCAGAACTGGTGCCGCCTGTCTTCGCTGTCCGTGGAAGAAGTCATCCCTGACCTTTTTCCACCTCAGACATCCCCGAAACTGCGAAGGTTTTTCGGGGATGTCGACCGCCGCATCCAGCGGCGGGGCAGTTGATCGACAGCCTTCCATCGTCCCCCGCCGCGCGTTCATGCGGTGCGCCTTCCGGCATCCGAGGCCGGGGGATCATTGCCGCCGCCGGTCCCGTGGCCTCGCAGCGGCGGCGCTCACTTCGTCGCCAGCGGTTGCGTCGACCGCAGGTAGGCGAACAGATCGCGGACCTGCTGGTCGTCGAGGGGCCGGAGTAGCCCGTTAGGCATGATCGACACCGGGCTGCGGTGGAGATCGTCGATCGAGTCGCGGGGCACGCTCACCGTCCGGCCGTCGGCTGTGCGGAGGAGGACGAGCCCCTGATCCTCGCCGACGACGAATCCCGCCAGCGTCCGCCCCTCGTCGGTGACGATGACCGTCGTCTCGTAGCCCTCGCGGATCGTGGCGCTGGGGTTCACGACATGGACCAGAAGCGCTCGCGGGTCGGCGCGGTCGTGGCTCGTGAGATCGGGGCCGATCTGCCCCCCCTCGCCGAAGAGCATGTGGCAGGAGGCACAGGTGGTGCGAAACACCGTCCGGCCAAGGATCGGGCTCCCCGAGCCCTCTCCGAGCACGCCCCGGATCCGCTCCAGATCGGCGGCCGCGGCAGCCGCCTCGCTCCCTGGCTCGGGGCCAGCGCCAAATCGCTGCGCCACCCTTTCCGCGACGGCTGGCTCGCGGTGGAGACGGATCCGGCGAACGACCGACTCCGGCACCGAGGCGGGATCGACACGGCCGTCATCGATCGCCTCGAGCAGCGCGATCGTCCAAGCCGGCCTCGCGGCGAGGAGATCGAGCGCCGCCGCGGCCACTGCCGGCGGGGCCCCGGGCAGCAGGCCGATGGCCGCGGTGGCGATCGCCGGATTGCTCCAGCCTTCGAGGGCCGCCAGGGCCGCGGCCCTGACCCGCTCGTCCCCCGGAGCGGAAGCGACCGCGAGCAACACCGGCTCGGCCGCAGGCGCGAGCGTCTCCCCGAGGATCGCAATGTCGGCGAGCCGGTCCTCCGGCTTGGCATTGGCGCTTCCCACCACCGCGAGCGCGTCGGCCACAGTCGCCCCGTCGGCCAGCCGCAGCCGCAGGGCCCGCGATCCGCCGCCAGACCGGCTGATCGCGGCGAGGAGCTCGGCCGGCACCGCGGCGAGCGACCGGCCGGCAAACGCCTGCTCGCAGCCCTCGAGGAGGCGGGCCCGGTGCATCGCCTCGGGGGCCGCATCGACGAGCCCGGCCGCGGCCAGCTGATCGGCCCGCGTCCCGAGGGCGAGCCTGCGGGCCACGCGCGACTGGAGCACCTCTCGTCCGAGCCGGGAATGCCAGAGCGGCCCGTCTCCCCCTTCGAGCCGGACGAGGGTCGCTGGCCGGTCCGCGGAGAGGAGCCGCTCGACGGCCCACCAGACCAAAAGCGGAATGTGGATGTCGTCGCCGTCGGCGGGCGTCGCCTCGGGATCACGGGTGAGAAACGCGGCGACGAGGGAGAGCGACTGATCCGGGGGGAGACGGCGGGCCGAGGCAGCCAACTGGCTGCGCACCCGGAGGTCGGCCTCGGCGCTTGCCGCCGTCTCGAGGCGGGCAAGCAGGGAGGGAGAGACGCGGCCGTCGTCACAGGCCAGCCGGACGGCCCACCCCCTCACCCACGGATCGGAGTAACCGAGCAGGGCGATCCACTCCTCCGCGCTCGGGGGCCCGAGGCGGATCAGCGCCCAGGCAAGGTCGAGCGGAAACGGAGCTGGCCCGGGCGTCGGGCCAAAGAGCAGGCGCGCGACCCGGTCGCGGGCCCCTGCCGGCTGGCGGTGGGCCAGTTCGAGGAGCGCCGTCTGCCGGATCCAGCGATTGGGATCGGAAAGCCGTTCCACGAGGGCCGCGCCGTCGTCGCGGGCGAGGTTGGGGAGCCGGGCAGGGGGGGCGCTCGCGGCCGCGAGCCTCCAGATGCGCCCCCGATCCCGGTCGATCCGCCCCTGGTAGTGGCTGGCATGGTCGATGCGCTGCTCGTAGAAGTCGCAGACATAGAGGGCCCCATCGGGACCGAGTTGGATGTCGACCGGACGAAACCAGCTGTCATCACAGGCCAGGGGAATGTCGAGATCCTGGGTGGCGAGGCTCGAACGATCGGGGCGAATGGCACTGCGGACGACCTGCCCCTGGAGCGGGGCCACGCCGAACAGGCTCCCGGCGTACTTTTCACCGAGCGCCGGGGCGTCGTTGACGGCGAGAGCATGGGTGAACCGCGGGGCGCTGTGGTGACTGATCGGCTCGAAGAAGCCAAAGGCGAACGGGTTCGACAGCTCGCCATGCTTTTCGAACCCCTTTCGGGAGAAGCCCCCCTGCACGTAGTGGAAGCCACGGGTGTCGCCGCCGTTGTGGCCCGAAAGCAGCCGGCCGGAAGCGTCGAACTCGACCCCGAAAGCATTCCCTCCCCCTTCGGCGAAGATCTCGTAGCGGCCCGTCGGCGGGTGGTAGCGCCAGATGCATTGGCCGGTCGACACGACCGGCGCTCCGTCCGTCCCGGGGCGGCGGACGCGACTGCTGACCGTGCTCCCCTGGGCGGCGTAGAGCCAGCCATCGGGCCCCCAGCGGAGATTGTTGGCGATCGAGTGGGAATCCTCGATGCCGAAGCCCTCCAGATGGACGACCGGATCACCGTCGGGCTGATCGTCCCGGTCGGCATCGGGATAGAAGAGGAGGTACGGGGGCTGGAGGACCCACAAGCCCCCCGCATCGAAGGCGAAGCTCGAGACGAGGCTCAAGCCATCGACGAAAACCCCGTGTTTTTCGGCGATCCCGTCGCCGTCGGCATCCTCATGGAAGGAGATCCGGTCGAGACCGCGGTCGTGGTGGGGGGGGGCGGCCGGCACCTTGTCGTAGACGCTCCTCAAAAAGGCGTCGCGGCTGACCATCGTCAGCCCCGCCGGCTCCGGGTACTGGATGAACTCGGCCACCCAGATCCGGCCCCGCGCATCCCATTTCACCGAGAGGGGCTGACGGACCGCCGGTTCGGCAAGGACGAGATCGACGCGGAGATCCTCCGCCACCCGGAAGCGGCCCTGTTCGTCGCCGGCGGAGAGTGGTCCGGCATCGTCGATCCGGCGGAGCGTCGCCTCGACTTCCGCCGCCGGTTCGATCCCCGGCTCCAAGGGCGCCGGAGGCTGGCCGGGAACGATCTCCCCCCCCCGGAACATCCACCGGCCGGTGAGACGGAGGGCTTCATCCCCCGCGAAAAGCACCGGTGCCGCCACGTTGAATCCGGTCCGTCCGTCCCGCACGCAGGTCCTGATGACGATCTCGGCCGGTTTTCCGGCCGGCAGGAGCCCGGCAGGGATCCGGAACCGGTCGGGCCCCCCCAAACCGCTGCGGAACCGGGGAGGAAACTCCCCTGCGGCCCCGACGGACTGACCGTTGGCAATCACCTCGACCGCCGCGTCGAACGGTTCGACGAACAGTTCCAGCGACCGTCCTTCCCACGGCGCCGGCACGACAACGCTACAGCGATACCACCCGACTCCATCCAGGCCCCGTTCCGGTTGCCGAAACACCTCCGGCACCGTGACCGGCTTGTCGGCCCCGGGGTCGACGTCGTCAGCCCACACTCCTCCCGCCACGATTGAGATCCACAGCCAAGCGACGCCGGCGAGGATCGGCAGGCGGTGGCTGAAGCGGCATGGACGGGTGGTCATCATCGGTCGGTTTCCCCTAAGGCCCGGGCAATCCACCCTCTCCCCCGAAGGATTTCAGACGGGATTCTATCCGTCTCCGAGCCGTTTCTCCCTCCAGCTCGCTGTCTGCCGACTCGCCGTAAGTCCCTAGAAAGACACAAATCCAGGCAATCCAGGCAATTTAGGCAATCTACGTCAAGTTGAGTGATTTACATGCCATTCCTCCACTGCTAGCCTGCTGCGTTGGTTTTGGAGCCTGAAACTCTCGGAGCAAGCCGCCTTCACCCGATGGACATTGGGAGAAGCGGTTTCAAGGAGGAGTGCCACGATGCGCATGAGGCGAGCAGCGACCTTTCAGCCATGGGCACGACCCCTCTGGCAGCAGACATCTCCTTTCGGGCAGCGTGGGCGACGGCCCGACCTCGGGTCGGCCCTCCGCGGCGCCGTCGCCGGCATCGCCCTGGCGACCCTCGCCCCCCTCGGGGCACTCCCCGGCCAGTCGGCCCCGGTGGCCTCCGCCGCTGAAGCGGCCCACCAGGCCTGGCACACCAGCTACGCCAGCGCGATCGCCCAGGCCGAGCAGACCGGCCGGCCGATCCTGACCGTATTCACCGGCAGCGACTGGTGCCCGCACTGCAAGACACTCGAGAAAAATGTCCTCGATTCGAATGCTTTCCGGGCATGGGCCCAGCAGAACGTCGTCCTCCTGATGATCGACCTCCCCGAACACGGGATCACGGAAGCCGTCCGGGGGGAACGCTCGAAGGTCTGCATCAAGTACGGCGTGCGGAACTTCCCGGCGGTCCTTCTCCTCGGCCCTGACGGCGCGAAGCTCGCCGAGAAACGGGGTTACCAGGGGCAGTCGCCGGCGTCCTGGATCGCGGACATGGCCAAGTCGCTCCCGGAACAGCCCGCCAAGCCCGCGGTCGTCTCCACGGCTCCGGCCGCCGTCCCCGGGGTCCTCGACTCGCTCGACAAGGCGATCGAGTCGGCTCGGGGGGCGAAGCGACCGATCCTTCTCGTCGTTGCCCGCCCCGGCGACAAGGCCGCCCGGAGCCACTCCGACTCGCTCATCTCCGACCCGGAGTTCGCCCCCTTCGTCCGGGAGAACTTCATCGTCGCCCACGTTCCGCCGACAGCCTCGAGCGGCACGCAGGAGGCCGAATCGATGGAAAATCTTCTCGGCGGCGTCGAGCTCGCCCCCGATGCTGTCGAGTTGATCGTGACCGACGACGGTCAGACGCCGCTGTTCAGCCAATCGGGGGCTCAACCGCCGGCACGGATCGTCCATGGCCTGCGCCGCTTCCTCGCCGCTCGCCAGGCGTCCAGGTTCGGCGAGACGGCGCCGCGGCGCTGATCCCGGTCTCGCCGACCCCGCCCCTTCAATCCGGGGCGCCGGTCGGATCGATGCGCAGCCGGACCAGTTCGTCGTTGAGCTCGCCGACCGAAGCGCGGAGCTGGTTCATGGCGGTCACGAATGCCTCGACGGCGGACGCCGATTGACCCGCACCGACGCGGAGCCGGTCGAGCGAATCGCGGATCTGGCGGGCCCCGGCATTCTGGTTCTCCATGCCGTCGTGGACGTGATCGAGCGCCTGCGTCACCGACTGCACCGGCGCCACGATCCCCGCCAGCTGCCGACTGACATCGGTGACTTGCTGGATCCGGGTGCTGACCTCGTTGCGGAAGCGGTCCATCTCCATCGTGCCACTGGAGACGGCCGATTGCATGTCGCGCACCATCCGCTCGATGTCCTTCGTGGCCAGGGCCGTCTGATCGGCCAGGCGGCGGATCTCCTGGGCCACGATCCGGAAGCCACGACCGGCCTCTCCCGCCTTTTCTGCCTCAATGGTGGCATTGACGGAGAGGAGATTCGTCTGGTCGGCCACCTTGGCGATCGTCGTCACCACCGCGTTGATTCCCCCGGCCCGCTGGCGGATCATTGCCAGTTTCCGCGTGAAGGCGGTCATCACCTCGTCGAGCTGGCGCATCGACTCCGACATCCGCTCCAGACCGTGCCTTCCGTCGTCGGCGACGCGGGCCGCCTCGCGGGCCGCGACGGTCACCGCCCCCGTGGCCCCGAGGAGCTGCTCGGCGTTCGAGGAAATCTGTGATGCGGCCCCGGAAACGTCAGCCACCGAACCACTGAAGCCGCGGACGATCCTCTCCTGCCGCGCCAGCGCCACCGACACATCGGACTCGACCTCCGTGACGCGGGCTCCGGCCGACTGGAGCCGGCCGATCGTCTCGCGGAGCGCGGCCGACATCCGCCCGACGCCGGCGAGGAGCTGCCCGGCCTCGTCGTTCCCGCCGGGCGGCACGATCCCGCTGATGTCACCCGTGGCGATCGATTCGGCGATCGCTGTCGACACGCGCACCGAATCGGTCGTCGATCTGGCCAGCCAACGGGCCAGGAGGATCCCCGGCAGGCCGACAAGGACAGACGCCAGCGCCCCCGCAAGGAGCTCCCAACTCCACAGATCCCGGCCGGCACGGGTGGCCACGGCGACGAGCACCGCCCCCCCTCGGCCGCCGTCGGCGCGGAGCACCGGCGCGGCGACGCGGACCATCGCCCCCTCCACGCGCCCCGCCGAGCGACCGGTGGCGATCGATTCCTTCACCAGCCCCGCGTCAGCCTGGTCGAGGGGGGGCGCGGAATCGGCCGGATTGCCATTCTCATCAATGACCCGGGTCACGAGGGGACTGGAGTAGGCATCGAGGATCCGCACCTCGCGGATATCCCCCGCGGCCACCTCGCTGACGAGGCGGCGGAGGCCGAGGGTGGTGTCGCGTCTGGTCTGCTCGCCGGCCTCGGCGTCGACCGTCGGCGGCCCCTCCTCGGCAAACGTTGTCGCCTTGGCGAGCACCTCCGCCACACCGTGGGCGCCGGCACGGGCCTGCTCGAGGATCGCCCGCCGGGCGGCGATGGCCTGGAGGGTCGACGTCACCCCGGCGGCGGCTACCACGAGCAAGAAGGTCGAAATCGCGATTCTGGACCAGAGCGGCATGCACGGGTTCTCCCGGAGGCTGTCCCCACCGGGGCCACGGTGGAAGGAGAACCCGATTGAAAGCTAGTCCGCTTTCGTGGCCGATGCCACCGGCAGGGAGGAATGGACCGGGATCGGGGCCGTCGGGCCGGTTCGCAGGGGCCATGACGGCGGTGCCGTCAGCCCCCGGCCGGCACGATCGGCGCCACCGCTCCAGCTCCCCCCGGTGAGGCCGGGGGCTGGGGCGCGGCGAACGTCACCGTCGGCGCGGCGAGTGGCTCGGCGGCCTGACCGGCCGGGAAGGTCAGCGCCGATTGCCGCACCTTCCCCGCCAGGGCACATCCCGCGATCGGCGCCAGCGCAAACAGCGGGGACAACAGCCACGGCACCCAGATCAGCCCCCCCCCCACGCAGGCGCCCCCCGGCACAACGGCACCGGCCGGGAGTCGTCGCTGGGGGGATGTCGTCGGCACGATCGTGGCTCCCGAAGGTCGGCGGTCGTCATCCGGCGGTCGCAGCTTGACGGTCACGGCACGACACCGCCAAGCGGAACGTGGCTAATACCCTCGGCGAGCCTGCCGGGGCAAGGGAGATTCAAACCCTGCTCGGGGAGCAGGCACAGTGGCCGAGATAGGACTCGAACTACCCCGCTCTTCTCCGGGGAATACCACGATCCCAAATCCGGGCGGCGCAGAATCCGGCGCACTTCCCGCCGATCTGGCGCACGTGATCGAGACCTGGGGCTCGCTTACCGACGACGACCGCCGCCGCATCCGGGCCATCGTTGACGGCCGGCGGGCGTCGGGAGGGTAACGCCGGGTTGGGCGACGAGCGATCGGGAACTGGCCCAAGGATTGATCGGCAATCTTCGTCGCCTGCAGCCGACTTAGACCTCGTCGCCGGGCCCTCATCGCCCGGGACGAGCCCTTTCCTGCGGCTGCCACGCGGATTCAATTCCCTCCGCCGCCAAATTGAATCCCCCCTCGAACCGATTCCTTGACGGAAATGAAAGCCTTTCCTACGGTGAAAGCCAAGAGAGGGGATGTGCCCTCTCCTGAGAGGTCTTCCGAGGAGAAGTCCAGTGAGTCGGCGAAACACCAAAAAACGCCCCCCCCCCCCCCCCCCCCCCCCCCCCC
>Ga0209598_10000161_pt1 | contig 52535 bp, 41 predicted proteins | sample M_140807_EF_Meta_FD_187317 | JGI IMG/M metagenome (GOLD analysis project Ga0209598, IMG submission 187317) | Freshwater microbial communities from Lake Montjoie, Canada to study carbon cycling - M_140807_EF_MetaG (SPAdes) (version 2) | ecosystem: Environmental > Aquatic > Freshwater > Lake... | reverse complement strand
CGAGAAACCCCTCCGCGTCAACGGTGGCATCGAGGAACGCCCTGAGCTGTGGGTAGTCATCCATCCCCAACCGGTCACCAATGCCGGCACCCACCAGCAGATCTGGACGCGCAAGAACCATGCCCCGCAACGGCACCGACTCCACGAGATCAAACCACGGCGACAGTGCCCGGTCAATGCCAATCGCAACTTGTCCGGCACAGGCGTCGGGCAGCTGCTCCGCAACCGATGTCGCAAGCGCAAGCAACTCTGGGTCGTCTGGAAATCCCTGCGCGTAGATGACCGGTTCCGGGATCCCATCAAGGCGGAGGAGACCAATGGCCGCGCGTGGCGTCGCCCACCATACGGCGCGATGCCAGAAGTGGTCGGCCAAGTCGCCGATGCCGTAGAGGTACACCTCTGGCGCCGAACGGAAGACCGCCTCCACCTCAGCTCGCGTCGCACATCCCGGCACCGTCATCGGGTCACCGGGATGCATCACGGCGCGTCGACGTCACTCGCCTACGCGCCCGCGGCGATGAGCTCCGGTGCCTCCGGGACGTCCGGGGCATCGCTGCCCTCCTCGTCATCGTCACCATCAACCGGCAAATCCTCCTCGGACTTGACCCGCAGCGTCACATGCCCGCAAACGGTGCACACGACCTTCCCGCCAGCCTGGAGGGTCTGCATCTGGCCGTCCACCGGGCAAGGGTCCGGCACCGGGCGCTGCCAGATCGCAAAGTCGCAGGTCGGATACGTCATGCACCCGAAGAAGGTGCGTCCACGCTTCGTCTTGCGTTCCAGGAGATCCGATCCACACTTCGGACACGGCACCCCGATACGGGTCACCAACGTACGCGTGGTCCGGCACTCCGGAAAGCCCGAACACGCCAGGAACTTCCCGAACCGGCCCAGCTTGATCACCATCTGGCGGCCACAGACCTCACAGAGTTCATCCGAAAGTTCGTCGGCAATCTCGACCCGTTCCATCAGGTCGCGCGCCTTCTCCAGATTCAGCGCGAATGGTTCGTAGAACTGCTGCACCACCGGCACCCAGTCACCCTCGCCATCCGCCACCTGGTCCAGCTGCCCCTCGATCAGGGCGGTGAAACCCGCATCCACCACATCCGGGAAGTGTTCCACCAGGAGATCGTTCACGATCATCCCGAGTTCCGTCGGGCGCAAGACCCGTTCGGTCCGTTCGACATACCCGCGTTCCTGCACCGTCGAGATGATCGGCGCATAGGTCGACGGTCGGCCGATCCCATCCTCCTCAAGCGCCTTGATCAGCGAGGCCTCGGAGAACCGTGCCGGTGGTTGCGTGAAGTGCTGCGTCCCCGCCACACCATCCATCGACACATCCTCACCGGACGCAAGGTCTGGCAGGAGACGGGTGCGCTTGTCATCCTCACCCTCTTCACCCTCAGGCGCATCAAGCACCTTCAGGAACCCCGCAAACCGCATCACCGATCCATTCGCCCGCAGCAGGTACTGGTGACCGCCCGCGTCCGCCACCGTCGGTGTGGCCAAAACATCGACCGCCGTGGTGTCAAAGACGGCACTCACCATCTGGCTTGCGATGAACCGCTTCCAGATCAGCGAGTACAGCCGGTACTGGTCGGAGGTGATGTGGGTCCGCAGGGCCTCCGGCAACCGCCGGCACGATGTCGGACGGATCGCTTCATGGGCCTCCTGGGCACCCTTCGCCTTGGTCTTGTAGACAGGAGGTTGCGCCGGCACGTACTCGGGGCCGAAGCGTTCGCCAATCAGGCCACTCGCCTCTTCCTGCGCTTCCTGCGCAACTTGCGGCGAATCGGTCCGCATGTACGTGATCAACCCGATCGTCCCCTCACCGGGCACCTCAAGGCCTTCGTACAGCTGTTGCGCCACCGTCATCGTGCGCTTGGCGGTGAACCCCAGTCGACGCCCCGCCTCCTGTTGCATCGTGCTCGTGATGAACGGTGCCGATGGATTCCGCAGCTGTTCACGCTTCCGCACATCAGAGACCGCATACGACGCCTTGCGGAGATCCTCCACCACTGCATTCGCATCGGTCCCATTCGTCAGCTCGATCTTCTCACCGTCCCGCTGGACAAGACCGACCGAGAACTCCTCACGCGGGGCCTTGCCCCGGGTGGCCGCCTTGGCCTCCTTGGCCGCCTTCGCGTGCTTGCGCAGGCGTGCCTCCACGGTCCAGTACTCGACCGGCACGAACGCCTCGATCTCGCGCTCACGATCAACGATCAGGCGCACCGCAACCGACTGCACCCGACCCGCGGACAGACCCTTGCGAACCTTGTTCCACAGCAGCGGGCTCAACTTGTATCCCACAAGCCGGTCAATCACCCGGCGTCCCTGTTGCGCCTTGACCAGATTCAGATCGATCTCGCGGGGATGCTTCAGCGCATCCTGCACCGCCGTCTTCGTGATCTCATGGAAGACCACCCGTCGCGCCAGGATAGGCGGCTTGCCCTTCGCCTGCACCGCCTGCAGCAAGTGCCACGCGATCGCCTCACCTTCCCGGTCAGGGTCAGTCGCCAGCAGCAGCTCCGAAGCACCACGGGCAAGAAGCGTCAACTCCTTGACCAGGTCCTTCTTCTCCTTCGGCACCACGTAACTCGGCGCGAATTCCTCGTCAATGTCCACCCCAAGCCGGCGCTTGGGCAGATCGCGGACATGGCCGAGTGAGGCCTTTACCGAGTACCCCCGACCAAGGAACTTCTCGATCGTCTTGGCCTTGGCCGGGGACTCGACAATGACGAGCTTCCTCGCCTTGGTCGCGTCAGCGACGACTGGTTTCTTCGGTTTTGCCGCCGCGGCGGGCTTCTTGGCTGCGGTTGCCATCTTGATCTCGATCTGGCCCCCGGAGCGCCTCACCCCATTCCCTCTCGACGAGAGGCAGGTGGTGGAGGCCCTCCATCGGCGGGCGAAGGTGGTTCAGTCCGAACCCTTTTCGAATATAGCAATGTCGTGCAAAGCGAAGTGCATGGGAATCAGGGGCGGTGCCAGTTCACCAGCCGAACCATACTCCCTCTCCAGACTGGGTCTTGTGCGCCGACCAACACTGTCGCCATCTGGTTGAAGAGGCGACGGCTTCGGCGCACTTCGGTCCGCCGGCATCCCGTTCCTAATCATGGGCGATTGGGTTGGGGTACGGAGGATATACCTGCACTCGCCGGTGCGGCCTCGATCACCCGCAGGCTGTCCAGGGCAACCAGCAAGTCACGCCGCCACTTGTCGGCCGACGTGGCCCGCGGAATCCTGACCTGTCCACCCTTGACCACAGCGCGCGTCCCGAATGCCTTGTACAACGCAACACGGTCGCAAACGACGAATGGCGAGAGTTTCAGCACCAGTTCCGGCCCGGTCACCACTCCATCCTGGGTCTCGATCGCCCGCACGAACCGCGCCCTCGCCAGGGCCTTGATCCGCAGCAGGAAGAAGAGGTCGGCAACGGGCGTCGGCAGGATGCCAAAGCGGTCTGCGAACTCCACCCGGGCCGCCTCGACCTCCGCCTCGGTCTCCAGCGTCGCCAGCCTCCGGTACAGGCGGACCTTGACATCACCATCCCCAACGTAACTGTCCGGCAAGTGCGCACCAAGGGGCAGGTCAATGGTCAGGTCCGTCGCCGGAATCGTGCGCTTGCCACGCAGTTCCTCAACCGCCTCGGCAACAAGGCGGCAGTACAGGTCAAACCCGACCGTGTTCATGAACCCGCTTTGCTCCGGTCCGAGCAGGTTCCCGGCGCCACGGATCTCCAGGTCCTTCATTGCAATCCGGAACCCCGCGCCGAGGTCCGTCGCCTCGAAGATCGACCGGAGACGCTTCTCGGCCGTCTCGGTCAGGCGCCGTGCCGGGTCATAGAGCAGGTAGGCATATGCCTGCTGTCCGGACCGCCCCACACGTCCCCGCAACTGGTACAGCTGCGCCAGACCGAACATTGCCGCATCCTGCACGATGATCGTGTTGACATTCGGCAAGTCCAGGCCACTCTCGATGATCGTGGTACACACCAGGACGTCATGCGACCCCTGGCTGAACTCGACCATCACCTTCTCGAGTGCGTCCTCATCCATCTGGCCATGCCCGACAATGATGTCTACCTCAGGGATCAGCTTGCCCAGCTTGCGTGCCACCGCATGGATCGTCTGCACGCGGTTGTGGACCACGAAGACCTGGCCACCACGGTCCACCTCGCGCAGGATCGCCTCCCGCACCAGTGATTCGTCCTGGCCGGTCACATACGTCTTCACCGGCAGGCGCGCCTCGGGAGGCGTCTCGATGACGCTCATGTCCCGCATGCCCACCATGCTCTGGTGCAAGGTCCGCGGAATCGGTGTCGCCGTCAGCGTCAGCACGTGCACGTCATTGCGAAGCTGCTTCAGGCGCTCCTTGTGGGTCACGCCGAACCGCTGTTCCTCATCCACCACCAGCAACCCGAGGTCACGGAACCGGACGTCCTTGCTCAGCAACCGGTGGGTGCCGATCACCAGATCCACCGATCCGTCCACCAGTCCCGCAACCACGGCATCCTGTTCCCGCGTCGTCCGGAAGCGGCTCAGGACGTCCACCTTCACCGGAAAGGCCTGCATCCGCCGGCTGAACGTCTGGAAGTGCTGCATCGCAAGGACGGTCGTCGGCACAAGCACCGCAACCTGCTTGCCTTCCTGGACCGCCTTGAAGGCCGCCCGTACCGCCACTTCGGTCTTGCCGAACCCGACATCCCCGCAGACCAGGCGGTCCATCGGCTTGGTCCGTTCCATGTCCTGCTTGACGTCGGTGATCGCCTGCATCTGGTCGGCCGTCTCCACGAACGGGAAGGCCTCCTCCAGGTCGCGTTGCCACTGCGTGTCCGGGCCGAACGCATGCGCCTGCGCCACGTCACGGGCCGCGTAGAGGACCAGCAGCTGCTGAGCCACTTCCGCGACCGACTGCTTGACCCGGTTCTTTGCGCGCTCCCACTCGCCCCCGCCCAACTTGCTCAAGGCCGGGACGTGCTCGCCCGCACCCACGAACCGCTCAACCCGGTCAAGCTGGTCGGTCGGCACATAGACCTTGTCCGCCCCCTGGAACTGCAGCAGGAGGTACTCGCGCTCCCCACCCTCCGCCTGGCGTCGCACCAGACCCTGGTACTGGGCAATCCCGTGCTCCACATGCACAACCATGTCGCCAACCGTGAGTTCCCCCAGGAAACTCTCCTTGGCGTACCGGCGCCGACGCACCGGCCGCCGTGGACGTGCCCACCCGAAGACCTCCACATCCGTCAGGACGACCAGCCCCAACGCGTCGTGGACCCACCCCTCACCCGCCTGTCCCTGCACCAACGTCAGGCTTGGTCGCGTCGGTTGGCGCTCCAGGGTCTCAACCGGCGCGATGTCCAGTCCATGGTCCGCGTAGAGTTCCGCCAACCGCGACGCCTGTTGTGACACGATCACCACGCGGTTCCTGGCATGCAGGCGCCGACGCGACATCTCGACCACATCCTTGATCCGGCCGCCGTATGTCGGAGCCATCTCGAACTCCGTCAGGACAATCGCCGCATCCGGATGCACCGGCACGAGCGTCGTCGTCTCCGCCGCCGGTCGTGTCTCATCCGGTTCAAGCACCGGATCAGGTGCGTCCGTCGGCGCCGCCGTCTGGCCCCATCCCTCCCCCTGTCCGTGATGAAGCTGCAATGGCAGCGGATCAGGATGGACCTGCGTCGCATCCTCCTCGGGATCCCCGTCCGGGGCGGTGACAGGCAGTGGCGCGCCGACGACCAGTTCCGTCGATCCTCCCGGCGTCCGGTAGGAGAGGTGCATCGTCGCCACGTCCGCGAGGCGTCGCAGGGTCGATGCCCGGTCGTGCCACGCAGCCGCAAACCCAGATGGGATCGAGCCATTCCCCATCAGCCGGTCACGCCTCTCCCGCGTGTGCTGGTACAGATCATCAAGACTGTCGAGCACCGTCCGGGGTTCATCGATGATGACCAGCGGATCGGGAAGGTAGTCGAGAAGCCACCCGGGACGGTGGCCTCCGGCATCAATCAGGTACCGGGCAAAGAAGGGAAGGGCCGCAAAGAACGCCCCACCCTCAAGGTCACGAACCTGCCAGTCCCACTCCTCGCGCACCTCCGGCCGAAGCGTGTCGCAGTCCAGCGCGTTCAGCACGGCAGCAGCGGCGGCACCGTTCCACAGCGGGAACTCCGTCGCCGGCGCCAACTGGAACACCTCCAGCGTCCCGGTCGACCGCTGGGTCACCGGGTCGAACATGCGCAGGCTTTCGACCTCGTCGCCGAAGAACTCCAGGCGCACCGGCCATTCCGCCAATGGCGGAAAGAGATCGAGGATGCCACCGCGACGACTGAATGATCCCGGCGCCTCCACCAGACCGACACGGGTGTAGCCACTCGCCGCGAGCTGCGCCACAAGGCCATCCATGCTGATCGTCGCACCCGGCGTCACCCGCACCACCCGCGGCGCAAAGTCCTCCGGCGAGGCAACCATCTGGGTCAGGCCCGCGACGCTCGTCACGATCACCGTCGTATCAAGCGATATTCCCGCCTGACGCGCACCGGCAAGGTGCACCAGGACGCCTGCGCGCGATCCGACGGTGTCGGCAGCAGCCGGCAATTGCTCATACGGCGCCGCGTCAAACGCCGGAAGGTAGTGCACGTCATCCGGACTCTGCGACCAGGTTTGAAGATCGTGTACCCACGCCTGCGCCTTCGCCGGATCCGAGGCCAGCAGCACGATCGGGCGGCCGGAACGCGCCTGCAGCGATGCGATGACCGTTGCCTTTGCCGCCTCTCGCACCACCGCACTGACTTGCGGAGCCATCAGCGCCGGCGACCCGTCGATGGTCAAATCCGAATCGAGTGCACTTGGGGGCAGCGCGACGCCGGCGAGATCGACGAGGCGGCGAATTGACGGTGACTCGTCGAACAACGGAAGCAGGCCGGAGAGTCGCATGGTGCCGTTGGTGCCTTTCTCGTGCTACATCGCGGGGAGCGCCGGGCGGTCAAGCGCAGCGTAACGAAATCAGGGGCGATGGGGCGGAAGCGTCTGCCTGTCCACACCAACCACGCGACCACCCGCGTCCGCCACGGTCACGGGCGGCGCGCCACGCGCCGGTTCGCTGCCATTGTGGCGGTTCATCGTCACGCGCACCCCTTCGAGTACCCAATCGGCCGCCGCATCGGCCGCCCGGTCAACCGCCCCCGACACCAGTGACAGGTCATCCGGCGTGAACGATCCCAGGACGAACTCGATCGCATCCATTCCCGACGGCGGCCTGCCAATCCCGACCTTGATCCGCGCAAACGGTACCGTTTCGTCCGAACGTGCCACCGCACCCGATTGCTCACCCTTCCCTGTCCGAGGAGTGACCCTCGACAACAGGCGGGAGATCCCACCGGTCGCACCCCCTCCCCGCCCTTGAGCTGGAGCCATGGCAGCGACGCGCGGGCTGCCACCCTCTACCGCAGGCGAGGGGCTGGGGACCGCACCTCCGGCATCACCGGCTACCGAAGCTTCCAGACGGGCCCCCGCCTCACGGATGCGCGGCGTGGTCCGCGCAAGTTCGCGCAGGTGCTGTTGGATGGACAGGATGCCCCGGTGTCCCCCGGCACTCCCGGACGGCCTCACGCGGATGCGACCGGCCGCCAGATCAAGGTCATCGTAGATCACCAGGATCTCGTCAACCCCAAGTCCATCCCGTTCGATCAATGCCCGGACCGCCTTGCCACTGTCGTTCATGAACGTCTGGGGACGAACCAGAAACACCTGTTCGCCATCGATCACCAGACGGGCCACCTGACTGTGACGCGCCGTCACCGACGTACCCGCCGACCACCGCTTCGCAAGGACGTCGAGGACAAACCACCCGACATTGTGGCGCGTAGAGCGGTAGGTCGGACCCGGGTTCCCCAGGCCAATGATCGCCTTCATTGTGATCGTGGTGGTCGGTGTGATCGTTCTGGTGGGTCGCAACGCGCCCTGAAGACTACCGCGTTGGCAGAGGCAGCGTGTTGGAATGACGGTTGATCGGGTGGATCAAGCAAACCACCCTGATCGGTTTCTCGTGTCGGATAGGGAGCTATGCAGACCCAATGGGGTGAGGCGCATCGATACCGTCACGGTCATCCGCAGATGGGTCATCGTTGGGTGGCGCCGTTTCCCCGGAGACCGGCCAGATTGCCTCGGACAATGCCGACCACTCGGCCAATGTCAGCGTTTCCGCCCGGCGAGTGCGGGCAATCCCGGTCGCTTCAAGGGCCGCATCAATGCGCTCGGTGCCAGTTCCAAGGTCACCCAAGGCATTGTGCAATTGCTTGCGCCGGTGTGCGAAGCCAGCCCTGACCGTCTGGAGGAACCGGGCCGGCGACGGCAGCAGTGGAACACACGGTTCGTCGTACGGTCGCAAGCGGATCACCGCCGACGTCACATCCGGAGGTGGGAAGAACGCCTGAGGAGGCACCTCGAACAAAACTTGGACGTCCGCCATCACCTGCACCTGCACTCCAAGAACCGACAGGTCGCCCGGACGCGCCGCCATCCGGTTCGCCACCTCGCGCTGGATCATCACCACGATCTCACGCGGGCGGTCAACTGCCGGGAATGACAGCATCCGACGGATCAGGGCTGTCGCCACGTTGTACGGCAGGTTCGCAACAAGCGAATATGGCCGGCCTTCGAACAGCGTCGCCGGATCAATCGCCAGGGCATCCGCCTCGACAATCTCGAGATTTGGTGCATCGACCGTTGTCCGCAACGCCCGCACCATGCGCCGGTCAACCTCGACGGCAACCACTCGCCGCACCCGCGTGACCAGTTCGGCAGTCAGGGCACCGGCACCCGGGCCAACCTCAAGCACCTCAAGTTTCGGATGGAGACGCGCGGACAGGACAATCCGGTTGAGGACCACATCATCGGTCAGCAAGTGTTGACCAAGCGCCTTGGTCAACCAGATGCCATGATTTGCCAGCAAGTCACGGACAGTCGACACATCCGTCAACCTCCGTGCACCAACCGGCTTGGCACCGACCGGGGTCTTGGGCATCGTATCGGGCCGGGTCGCACGCGGTCGACGCGTGCCAGCCCCGCCCCGCCCCGCCAGATTCATGTTCGCTCCGCTTGGCCCACCCCGCCCCGCCGGATCCGCGTTCGCTCCGCTTGGCCCACCCCGCCCCGCCGGATCCGTATTCGCTCCACTTGGCACAGCACGTCGCCCGCGGCTCGTGGACGCTCCGCCTATCCGTACATCCGGTGTTCGTCCACGCATCGTCAGATCGTACCGTTCACCCCGGTCAAGCCGGACACGCAAGGGAAGTTGACGCACGCCTGACCGGGTGGCGTTGGGCAAGGGTCGGCGCAGATGGCGTGGACCAGTCTCGCCTGCCGGTCTGGCCAAGGGTCAGGGAGTGTGGGCAGCCGGCCCATCGAACGTCGTCCGCACAAGGCTACTCAAGAACGTAGACGTTCACCGCGCGTCGCCCCCACTGGATTGCCTCCCAGTAGGTCGAAAATCCAAGGTCAACCCGATACCCCTGGATGTCGGATCCGGTATCCGCCGCAACCCCGAAACCGTAACCGGGCACCCAGACACGCGTGAAGAACGGGATGACGCGCGGATCGATCGCGACGATGCCAGGCGCAAACCGCACACCGGTGGCGGTAATTCCATAACCGGGATCGCCCGGGCGCTTGCCAGTGCTTTCCGGTCCGGGGTCATACGCCGTCGAAACCATCTTGACAACCCTTCGGGCGTTCAGGCCGGGAGGGGGTCCATGGGTGTCAAGGCCGAGCAGTCCGGCACCCGGCACACTTATTGAAACGACGGACAGTGCCGGCTCCGCAATGATCTCCGAAAGGGGGGTGCGCAACAACGTGTCCTGGCGCACTTCCTGGCCCGATTCCTCACCGTTCTCGATCGTGGTCAGGATCGTCCGCTGACGCAACCCTTCTGATCCGCTCCGGAGGATGATGCGCGCGCCCGGGTTCAATCCCGGCAGCTTCACCACCTGTGTCTGGAACGGCAGCGTCTCGAACTCGATCCGTTCCTCTTCCCGCACCCGGACCACCCGGACCGTGCCGAAGACGGGCACCGGAGCATCCAGACCCGGTTCAACCCGGTCAAGTTCACCAAGGCCGATCGACTGCTCGGCAAGGAGTTCGGCAACCGTCGAAACACGGGTACGGGTGGTCATCACCGAGCCACCCTCGGCAACCGTCACCGCCGGGGCACGCATCACCGAGACACGCAGTCCCGGCATCAGCGGTGCCTCAAGCGTGGGAACGACCACATCCGCTGCATCCACATCGATCCCGACCGACCGCAAGGCCTCGCCTACCGTCGACGCAGCCGCCCGGACCTGTTCCGTAATCCCATCCTCGGACAGTCGGAATGGTGTTGCGCGTTGCACGACAATGCGGCCGGCATTCCCGTCAGGCGATCCGTGCTTGACCACCTCTCCATAGATCTGGCCGAGGCGCGCAAGGACAAGCGGTGCCGCGCGCATCGGCGCCGAGCCGGGCACGACCGCCCGCGGCGGGACAACTACCTGACCAGCACCGATCTGTTCGCCGGTGTCCGTCGTCACGGCAGGCCCGGTCACGCTACGCCGGATACCTCCGGCCACGACCTCCGTCAACGCGGGCCCGCCATGGGGAATGACCAGGATCCGGTCGTCCGGTTCAAGAATGAACCCGGCGGAGGCCAGTGCCTCCGCGATCGTTCCGTTTGATGACGAAGCGCGAACGGTCTGACCATCAACCTCGACCAGGGTCCACCAATCCTGGCCACCGTTGATGCCACTACGCAGCCGTGCAAGCACGACATGGCCAGCATGGGGCGCGACTTCCATTGCGCGGCGGAGCGATGCCTCGGCAACCCCGAGACGATCCGACGCATCGGCAGCGACCGTGCCGGCAAGCACCACCGCGGACGCCAGGGGAAGCGGGACGGTCACGACCGGTTGTTCGAGGGTCACGCGCAGCAGTAGCAGTAGAACCGCACTCGTCCACAGCACAACAGCCAAGACCGGTGCCATGCCGTGCCAGCGTCTCGGAGGCAGCACCTCGCCCGGGTACTCAAGACCCAGCACCGACCGGTTCGCAAGCGTTCCGCCCACCCGTTCGCCGGGCATGGCGGTCAGCAGTGACAGGCGCTGGAAGGTGCGCACCCCTCCGGTGGCACCCTCAGCAACCATCCCCATGTACGGCCGCGGCGGGATCTGTTCCCGCCGCAGCGGTGCGGCCCCGGTGAGCGAGATGCGCGGTCCAAACCGTTCCAGTTCACCGCGTGCCCAGCGGGCATCCATGCGCCCCATGCGCATCGGCAGGGCGGGAAGCCCCGCCCCGCGCATGGTGGGTGTCTCCACCCGATCCATTGTGGTCCCGATGAGTCTGCTCCTGATCGCCTTCCATGCGCGGCAACCGGTCCCAAAATCCCGGACTATCCCGCGCACCGCATGGGCATACACATGAACCCATGCGTGAGACGTTATGTAAAACAGCACGCTGACATTTGTCAGACGATGAACGCATCGTACACGACGCGGCCGCGATGCGGCATCACCGATGACCCAACCGTACCGGACAACCAACCCACCTTGCCCAAAACCAGACCTGAATGACATAACACCGACCACAACCGTCACGATTACGCAACCGTGTGTTGCCGCATTCGTTGCCGCGACTGGTCACCAGTTAGAGCGTCGCCGTACCCCTGAAAACGACAAATCGGGCAGGCATCCCGTTGGGGACCCCTGCCCGACCATGCGTGCATCCGCGTCACGGCACCCACCCCTTTGCGGGTGCCGCTCCGTGGCTACTTCTTCTCTTCGATCAGCTTGTTGGCCTTGGATGCCGCGTCGTCAAGCGCAGCCTTGGCGGTCATCTTGCCGGTGATGGTCGCCGTCAGCGCGTCCTGCAGGATGCCACGGATGTCCTGCCATGCCGGGATTTGCGGCTCGGCGCGAACCAAGTCGCTCAGGTCGAAGGCCTGCTTGCCCTGCGGGTCCTTCTCCCAGTTCGCCTTTACCTCGGCGTTCTCGGCTGCGGACTTCCGCAACGGCATGTAGCCGGTCTTGATCGGGAAGACGGCCGAGTTGTCCTTGTTCGTGAAGAACTTGATCCACTCCCAGCCAGCCGCCGGACGTACCTTGTCCTTGTTGTCGAACACGACGACGTTGCCGCCGAAGAGTACGGAGATCGGCTTGTTCGGGTCCTTCTGCGGGATCATCCCGACCGACCACTTGTACTTCTCCGGCTCCTTGCCGTCCGCCGTCAGGGCCTTGCGAACCCACGGACGGCCGGTGGTGGTGTCGTGGAAACCGGCCACTTTCCCTGCGCCGAAGTCGTTCTGGTACGCGCTGTCCTTGTTGTTCTCGTAGGCCTCGCCGTTCTTCACCATCTCGGCCCACATCTCGAAGATCTGGACACCGGCATCCTGGTTGAACGTCACCTTGGCCTGGTCCTTGTCCAGCACCTCGCCACCGTTCGCAAAGATGAACGCGTCAATGTATGACGTGTCGATCTTGACGTGCGCACCGTAGACCGAGGCCTTGCCGTCGGCACCCTTCTTCGTCAGGGCCGTCGTCGCCTTCTTGAAATCATCGAAGGACATGATCTGGCCCTTCTGGCCATTCTTTGCAACCCCGGCAGCCTTCAGGAAGTCCTCGTTCCAGTACTGGACCGCAAGGCTCTTGGTGAAGGGGAAGGTGAGCATCTTGTTCTGGAACATCGGGTACTTGTTCGACTCGATGTAGATCGGGAAGATGTCCTTCAGGTCGTCGGCCGAAAGCGCCTGACCGCCCTTGAGGGCGTAATCGTCCAGTGCGACAATGGCCTTGGCCTTCATGTATTCCACGGCCATCGACTCGTAGCCAACCGCCACGTCCGGGGTCTGGCCAGCCTGGATGGCGGCCATCGCCTTCTGGTAGACGCCGGTGTAGCTGCCCGGGATCGTCTCGGCCTTGACGGTGATCTTCTTGCCGTTGCTCTTGTTGAACTCGGCCACGATGGCATCCAGGGCGGCCTGGTTGGCACCGGTCTGGGTGTGCCAGAACGTGATCTCGGAAGGCTTGTCAAAGCTCACCGTCGTGCCAGCAACCGTGGGGGCCACGGTGGGCTGCGCCGCCGGAGCCATCGTCGGGGCTGCCGCTGCCGGAGCCTTGGTCGGCTCGGCCTTCGCCGCTGCCGTCGGGGCCGCTGCCGGGGCAGCCTCGCCACCGCACGCGGCCAGGAACGCCGCCAAGCCACTCACCCCACCGATGCGCGCCATCATTGTTCGTCGGGAAACTGCCATTGTTCGGACTTCCTTCTCTCTGTCCTCGCGCGTCTCACGCGCGGGCCTTCGGACTCGTGCGGGCCACGCCTCCGCGTGACACACCGCCAAACACTACCCCTTCAAACCGGTCCGGGTGATTCCTTCCACGAAGTACCGTTGCGCAATCAGGTAGATCACCGCAGTCGGCAAGATCACGAAGGTCGATGCCGCCATCAGCTCCGCGTACCGCGTCCCCCCATCGGTACTGAATGCGGACAACCCGACCTGGATCGGTCGCATCGCCGCACCACGCGTCACCAACAGGGGCCAGAGGAACGCGTTCCATGCCCCGAGGAAGTTCAACAGCCCTACCGTGATCAACGCCGGCCGGGACAACGGCACAACGATTGACCACAGGAACCGCAGCTGCCCGCAACCATCCATCACCGCCGCGTCCTCCAGATCCTTCGGGATCGACATGAAGAACTGCCTCAGCAGGAAGATCGCGAACACACTCCCCAGATACGGAACCACCTGCGCCTGATACGTGTCATACCACCCCAGCCACTTCGTGACGATCACGAAGTTCGGGATCAAGGTCACCTCCCCAGGGATCATCAGGGTTGCCAGGAAGACGGTGAAGACGGCGTTCTTGCCGTGGAACTCCATCCGGGCAAACGCGTACGCTGCCAGCGAAGCCACCAGCAGCACGCCAACCACCTGACACACCGACACGATGATCGTGTTCAGGAAGTACCGTCCGAATGGTGCCGATGCCCACGCCGATCCGTAGTTGGCCCACTGCAGGGCCTTCGGCCAGAACGTCGGGGGACTCGCCGTCGCTTCGGTATTCGACTTCAGCGAGGACACTAGCATCCAGTAGAACGGGAAGACCGTCGTGATCGCCCCGGTTAGCAGGAACCCATGAATCGCAACCCTGAGCAGTACGCGCAGGCTACCGCCCGGACGCGCCGCCACACCGGATGCAGATTGTCGGGAGGCAGTCACCGCACCGACCATGCTTGTCCAGAACCTCGCGTCACACTGTCATGCGGCCGCACGCACGCGCAACCACTCCGAGCAAGGTAATCGTACGTCCTGAAGGTCACCGCACGATGAATCGCCCGCCAATCAACCGGTAACCAATCAGCACCCGGCTCAATCGTAGTTGACCCGCCTGCCCACGAACCGGAAGTTCACCCACGTCAGCACCAGGATCAGCGCCGTCAGCACGAACGCCATCGCCGACCCGTATCCGACTCGCGTCTGCTGATAAAACGTCTTGAAGATCAGCATGAGGACCGTCCGGGTCGTGTCGAGAGGCCCACCACCGGTCATCACGTAAATCTGGTTGAACGCCTGCAATGCACCGATCGAACCAGTGATGAGCAGGAAGAAACTCGTGGGTGACAGCAGCGGAAGCGTCACCCGGCGGAAGATCTGCCACTCGCCGGCACCATCAATCCGCGCCGCCTCGTACAGCTCCTTCGAGATGTTCCCCAGACCAGCCAGATAGATCACGATGTAGAAGCCGAGGTAGTGCCAGACCGACATCACGCAGACCGCGACCATCGCCAGGCTTGGCCCGCCAAGCCACGCCGGCAACGCGGTTCCGAACGAGTGCGCCACCATCTGGAAGACGCCATCCGGTTCATCCAGCCACATCAGCGATGGCAGACCCATCATGGCCAGGATCTCATTCAGCAGGCCACCATCGCGCTTGTACAGCCACCGCCAGACCAGACCGGCCGCCACGGTGCTCGTGATGTAGGGCAGGAAGTACGCCGTACGGTAGGCCCCGCGCCCCCGGATCGGCTGAAAAAGCAGGTACGCAATGCCCAGGCCAAAGGCCATTTCGGCCGGAATCGCCAGGATCACGTACCAGACGGAGATCCCGATCGAGTTCCAGAAGTCCTCGTTGGTCAGCAGCCGAACATAGTTCGTTGCCCCCACGAACTCTTCCTGGATGAGCCCCCAACGGAAGAGGCTGATGTAGAAGGCAAACGCCGCCGGAAAGAAGTTGAAGAGCGTGAGGAAGACCAGCGCGGGGGCCAGGTACAGGTACGCCACCGCTGTCTGCCGCCACCGTCGACGACGCAACCCCGACACCCGGACCGCTTCGCGGACTGCATCGGCACTGACCGCTGTTTCGCCCTGAAGGGTCACCATCGGAATCAGCTTCTCGCCCCACTATAGCAACGCCATGACACGTGCCGGGTTGCCCCGTCCATCAGCAACCATCCCCATTCCCACGGCGCCGCCCAGCAATCTCCATATAATCGCGTGTGAACCCGGACCAGACCCCCACCGATGGCGTCGCTGCCGTCACCGCCCATCCGCATCGTGACACCATCGTCGTCCTGGACTACGGGTCCCAGTACGCCCGCCTCATCGTGCGTCGCGTCCGCGAGTGCCGCGTCTATGCCGAACTCCTCCCGTGGGACGCACCCGCCGATCGCATTCGCACCCTAAACCCCCGTGGGTTCATCCTGTCCGGTGGTCCGAACAGCGTGTACGACCCCGGCGCGCCAACCCTCCAGGACTCGGTCCTCGACCTCGGAGTCCCCGTTCTCGGGATCTGTTACGGAATGCAACTCCTCGCCCACCACCTGGGCGGTCAAGTGCATCCCGTCGAACGGCGCGAATTCGGTCACGCGTCGGTCACCCTCACCGACACTGGGCATCCGTTGTTCCGGTCGCTTCCCGACCAGCCCGATGTCTGGATGAGCCACGGAGACCAGGTGACCGCCTTACCCGATGGTTTCCATCCCATTGCCTCCACTCCCACCTGCCCGGTTGCGGCGATGGCAACCCTTCCGGGGGCCAGGCACGCACCCATCATGGCCCTGCAGTTCCATCCCGAGGTTGCCCATACTCCGCAGGGCCTCGACCTCCTGCGCAACTTCTGCCTCGACATCGCCGGATGCTCCCCCACGTGGACACCCGGTTCCTTCATTGACGAGGCTGTGGATGCCATCCGTGAACAGGTCGGATCCGCCCGCGTCCTTGCCGGTGTCTCCGGTGGAGTGGACAGTGCCGTGGCCGCCGCTCTTCTCCATCGAGCCATTGGTGACCAACTGACGTGCGTCTTCGTCGACAACGGCCTCCTCCGGAAGGATGAGTCACGCAACGTCATCGCCAGTCTCGGCGAACATCTCGGCGTCCACCTCGTAGCCGTCGATGCCGCCGACGATTTCCTTACCCATCTCGCCGGAGTAACCGATCCGGAACAGAAGCGCCGGGTGATCGGCGAACGCTTCATCCGCGCGTTCGAACGCGAAGCCCGCACCCTCGCCGCCGAGGGTGGCCCCTTCGATTTCCTCGCCCAAGGCACCCTCTACCCGGATGTCATCGAAAGTGCGACGCCGGAAAGCAAGTCCGCCGCCAAGATCAAGACCCACCACAACGTCGGTGGCCTGCCCGCCGATCTGGCCTTCCGCCTGGTGGAACCGCTCCGCTACCTCTTCAAGGACGAGGCACGCGCCGTCGGCAGCGCCCTTGGCCTCCCCGATGACATCGTTTGGCGCGATCCCTTCCCGGGTCCGGGCCTGGCCGTGCGCATCCTCGGCGAAGTCACTGCGGAAAAGACCGCCGTCCTCCGCGAGGCCGACGCCATCTTCGTTGGCGAGATCAAGCAGGCAGGTCTCTACCGCGGCCTCGGCCAGGTATTCGCCGTCCTTACCGATGCACGAAGCACCGGGGTCCAGGGCGACTACCGAACGTATGGCCATGTCGTGGCCCTGCGCGCCATAACAACGGACGACTACATGACCGCCGACTGGGCACGCCTCCCGTACGACGTCCTTGCCCGCGCCGCGAATCGCATCGTCAACGAAGTTCCGCAGGTCAACCGGGTGGTGTACGACATCACTTCAAAGCCACCTGCCACCGTCGAGTGGGAATAACCGTCCGGTTCGGCCCGATCAGAGGTGCGTGGAACCGGGTACGAGGGGTAACCCTTGCTTACCCGGCATTCGCGGCGACGCGCATTGCGCCGGCGTTGTCGGTCATCGTCCGCAGGTGGGCAATCCGTCCGTCCCGCAACCGGAACACCAGCAGTGCCGGCATCGCGATCGGCTTCCCCGTCGCCGCCTGACCCATCATCGGCAACTCGTGCGTGCCCGCCAGGGTGTAGCCAACCACCGCAAAATCTTCGCCGGCATCAATCTCCACATCACGCACCGCCGGGTAGCCAAGCGTCTGCCAGGCCTGGTTGTTTGCCGCAATGAAGATATCGATCCCCTCGAGGCGCATCACCCCGGCTTGCCAGGTGACATCATCGTGGAAGTAGGGCGCCATGTTCTCTCGGGTGAACTCCCGCAATGACGGGACCGTCGCGACAAACGCCTCGGCGAACCGCCTGCACGCCACCGTGCCATCACTCATCGCCTCATCCTTCCTTCAAGAGCCCGCACCCGGGCCCCAGACCAAGGCGCGGACATCGTTGCTCAGGACATTCTCCTGCCAGAACGGAGGCCAGATCACCCCAAGGAAACGTCTCACCGGATGTGCTTGGTAGACCGTCCAACGGGTCGGATCGGCTTGGTCGGCAACCGCCAGCCCACCTCCGCGCGTGCCGGCCCAGATGCGCCCATCCGGTGTGCGGGCCATCGCCTGGACCCACGGATGAGGCAATCCCCCCGCACCGGACGCCGTGACCGACTGCCAGCGCAGCGGATCACGCGCATCACGGCGCTCATCAAGGATCGTCACTCCACCCTCGGTCCCGAACCAGATGCGCCCTTCGCCATCCTCGATGATCGCGTGTACCTTCGGGTGCACCAGTTCACTGTTCACGCCAGTGAATGTCTGCCAGTTGGCGTGGTCATACGCTCCGAGTGCGGGGGCTTTCGGCTGTGGTGTGAAGACCGCCGCCCCGTTCTCGGTGCCAATCCAGATCCGCCCGCGTCGGTCGCCAGTGATGGTGAAGACAAGCGTGTCCGGCAGGACGCCATCGGTGTTGTATCGCGTCAATCCAACAAGCCACGAGCCGTCACCACCACCCTGTACCGCCGTCTCGGCCCACTCCACCTCAGCGCGCGCCCCATCGGCACTCACTGCCGTCTTGGGCAAGAAGACGTTCACCCCACCGGCCCCCCCGAACCACGTCCGGCCGGCACCATCCACATAGACCGTGTCGAGGATCTGGTGCAGCAAGGGCGCGTTTCGCCCCATGTACTGGTAGGTTCCCCGGTGCGGATCAAAAGCCGCGCCGCCGTTCGCAGTTGCCACCCACGCAACACCTCGCCGGTCAACTGCCACCCCAAAGACGTACAAGTCCGGCAGGCTTCCATCCTCGATGGTGTGTACCGTCCACCGGTCGCCATCGAGCGTGGGTGCCTGCACGAGACCGCGGGCCGTCGCAATCCAGATCTCACCCTCGGGGCCGATCGCAATCGAACCGACCTCGTTGGATGGCAACGGCGAAGTTGGCCAAGCCAGGGACTCCAGACGGGTCTCTCCCTCGCGGTCGACGATAACGCGATTCACGCCAGACGCCGTGCCGACCCAAAGCGAACCAGGGGTCGCGGTCAGTACCGGAACCTGTCGCGCCCCAGCCAGACCCGAACCCGCGAGTACCGCGAACACTGCCCCGGATACGCCGCCCACACGGACGGCCCAGAACAGAAAACCGGCACGGAAACCTCGCCACGCCACGGTGAGTGCCCGGTGTTCGGCCACCGACAGGCGTGATTGGCGCCAACGCCAGAGCGAAACCCCTGCGGAAGCCACCATGACCACGAGGGCGACAATGACCATCTCCGCCGGGAACTGGGCGCGCCCAAGCCTCGACGCGTTGATCTCGATTGCCACCAGCCCGGCAGCGCCATCGGGCAGGACCGCCTGGAAGTAGATAGGCGGGGTCAACAGCCCGAACAGGGCCAGGAATCCCACCCACCACCGTGCCGCCCGGCCAAGTGCCGACCGCCCCGCACGGTTCCAGAGGTACCAAGCAACCGCCGCCCCGAGGAGTGCCACCAATGGCGCAAGCTGTTGCCACGTCCCGGGCGATGTCAGCCGCACCACGAACGAGGCACCGATCGCCTGGATCCGTACAAGCACTCGGAAAAGCAAATCAAACAATACAGACATGGGATTCGTGGATCCCCGGATCGACCGGCACGCCGACGCCAAGGGCTACCATTGACAACGGGTCGAAGCACCGCCCGGCAGGGACAACCAGTCCGGCACGGGAACGACCCAGCAGCCAACCCGGACACCGTCCATCGAGATCACACCAATGGCAAGCAATCCTGCGCGCGCGGCCTGGACATGCCTGGCCATCGCCATCGCCTTCTGGATCGTGGCGTTCCTCTTCCCGGAAATCCGCGAGTTCGCCGTCGTCAGCGGGCTTGCCTTCTTCTTCCTGATCGGTGGCGTCATCAGTTGGGAAGGAAGAGGGGGTCACTGACCCCGTAACCGCGACAGGGGCATCCTTTCGGATGCCCCCGCCGGTCACCGCCCGGCCGGGTCGGGGATTGCCTGCTGCGCGCGGTCAGTGACCGAGCGCCTCCTTGATCTGATCGAACAGTGGCCGGTTCTGGCAGACGTGCCGGTCCGGCAATCCACCTGTCGCGACACTCGATGCGATCTCGTGCGTGCGCCGACGCACCGCCAAACCCGCCTCCACCGACTCACTCGACATGTGCGGCGTCAGGATCACGTTCGGCAAGGCGTGCAGCGGACTGTCCTTGGCAAGCGGCTCGACCTCGGTGACGTCAAGGCCCGCTCCGGCAAGATGCCCGGACTTGATCGCCTCGATGAGCGCAGCCTCATCGACGATTGGCCCGCGCGCCGTATTGATCAGGTACGCGCCCTGCTTCATCTGTGCCAGTCGTTCGGCATTGATCAAGTGGCGCGTACTCGCTGCCAGGAACGTGTGCACGCTCACGAAGTCGGAGTGCGAAAGCACATCGTCGAACGATGCCATCGTCACGCCATATCCGTCAGCCACTTCCTGGGTCACGTAGGGGTCATACGCAAGCACCTTGAAACCGAACGGACGCAGGCGCTCGGCCGTGAGGCGCGCAATCACCCCAAACCCGATCAGCCCGACGGTCTGCACCGAAAGACGGTGCACCGGAACCGGGCGCTTCGGGCGACTGCGCTGGTCAGCCCACGCGCCAGAGCGAACGAAATGGTCCGAGATCAGCAACTGCTGGTTCATTCCAAGGATCAGCGCCAGCGCGTGGTTCGCAACCTCTTCGCTGAACGCATCCGGGATGTTCGCGAACAGGATCCCGTTCGCGGTTGCCGCATCGACGTCAATGTCGTCGTAACCCACGAATGGCCGCAGGATCAGGCGGGCATGATGGAACTGCTCGATGTCGTGAGCGGTCAGGCCGACACCCGAAATCACCACATCGGCCGTCTTGAACGAACCATTGACGTTGCCATGGGCATCGTGGAGTGGTTCCATGTGCAGTTCAAGGCCCTTGGCCAGAAGTGCCCCATGGACGGAATCGTTTGGATCGATGCTTCCACTTCCGCCACGGGACGTGAATGCCACCTGGCCAACCTTGTTCCAGTGATCCTTGTGCCACCGCGATGGCAACGTGAATGTCGACACGATATCGCTCCCCCTGCTTCCGGCAGGCATCCGGTCGTCCCGGTCTCCGCACTCCCCGGAAGGCGTGGGTATAGTGCCACACTGATGAGTACGACTTTCGCGCCCCACCGTGCCGAGGAAGTTGACGAGTACCCGCACGATTACGCTTCCCTCCTCGCCCTCGACCACGCACACCTCCTCCACCCACAACACCATCCTGCCGACCATGCCGAAGCGGTCATCTTCGACCGCGGTGAAGGCGCCATCCTCTGGGATGTCAATGGCAAGCGCTACATCGACGGGTTGGCGTGCCTGTGGAATGTCTTCGTCGGGCACGGAAGGCAGGAACTCGCCGACGCCGGCGCCGCCCAGATGCGGAAGCTGGCCTTCGTCAACTCGTATGTCGGGTCATCCAACGAACCGGCGATCACCCTCGCCGCCCGTCTGGCGCGCCTTGCACCCGGTGACCATCTCAACACGGTCTTCTTCACCACCGGAGGTGCCGAATCCAGCGACACCGCCTTCAAGACGGTCCGGCGCTACTGGGCCCTCAAGGGACAGCCGGAGAAGTCGACAATCATCTCCCGCACCAACGGGTACCACGGCACCACCATCGGTGCGACCGCCGCCACCGGCCTCGCCGCCTTCCACCCGAATTGGGGTCCACCCGCCCCGGGCTTCGTCATGGTTCCCCCGATGGACATCGAAGCCATCGAGGCCGTCATCGCCGAGCACGGTGCCGGAACGATCGCCGCAATCATCGCCGAACCCGTCCAGGGTTCCGGTGGGGTCTATCCGCCTCCGGCCGACTACTTCCCCCGCCTCCGCGCCCTCTGTGACCACCACGACATCATCCTGATTGCCGACGAGGTCATCACCGGCTTCGGGCGCACCGGAACGTTCTGGGGGCTTGACCAGTGGAACGTCGTGCCAGACGTGATCTCTTTCGCCAAAGGCGTTACCTCCGGGTACCAGCCACTCGGCGGGATCATCATCAGCGACGCAATCCGTGAAGTCATCTATAACCAGCCATCGGCAAGCCGGTGGTGGCATGCCTTCACCTATTCAGCACATGCGACCTGTTGCGCTGTCGCACACGCCAACCTCGACATCATCGAGAACGAGGGTCTGGTCGCGCGTGCCGCCATCATGGGAGCCCGCTTGCAGACCGGACTGCGTGCCTACGCGTCCCACCCCGCCGTCCGTGAGGTGCGTGGCCTTGGCCTCATGGGTGCCGTCGAGTTCAACCCCGGAGCCGTGCCCGGCGGTGTCCCCGCCCTCGCCAAGGCAATGCGAGAACGAGGCCTCTTCACCCGCACCCGGAACGACATCGTCATGTTCGCCCCGCCCCTCGTCATCACCGAGACCGAACTCGACGAACTTCTCGCAATCTTTGGTGAAGCCATCAACGCCACCATCGGCCACTGACCCCCGACTTGCCGTCACGGTTCCGGTCGCGGGTAGCGCGCCGGGACCGCGATCAGGGTTCCGCATCGTCCACGGTGTGCGGTACCGTTGCCGTCATGGACATCGACCCCAAAGCCATCGCCTCGCGTGACGTCTACCGCCTCCTCATTGGCGGCGTCCTGCCCCGGCCAATCGCCTGGGTCAGCACCATCGCACCCGACGGCACGCCCAACCTTGCCCCATTCAGCTTCTTCACCGTTGTCTGCGAAAACCCGCCAACCCTGTGTGTCGTTCCCGCCCGTCGCGGTTCCGGTGGTGGGCGCAAGGACACGCTCGTCAATATCGAGGCAACCGGAGAATTCGTGGTCAACATCGTCGGCGAAACCCTTGCCGATGCCATGAACCTCTCGGCAGCCGCCGTTGGCCCGGAAGTTGACGAGTTCGCCCTCGCAGGACTTGAAACCACGCCCTCCGTGGTGGTCCGCCCACCGCGGGTGACCCTGTCGCCCGTCGCCTATGAATGCCAACTGGACCGCATCGTCCATGTTGGCGGCGAGGTGCCAGGTGCCGGAAGCCTTGTCCTCGGCACCGTCGTCCGCATCCACGTCGCCGACGAGGCATGGGACAACGGGCGCATCCTCACGGACGTGGCACGCCAGATTGGCCGTGGGAGCGGGGACGACTACATCCGAACAACTGACCGCTTCCGCCTGGCGAGGCCCGTGGTCGCGCCGGACGGGACCATCACGATCCCGCCCCTCGCATAGGAACCCCTTGTGTGCTCAGGCCGAGTACTTCCGGATGAAGTCCTCGTCCAGTTCGATCCCGAGGCCCGGACCCTGGGGCAACGGCACATTGCCCTCCTTGTCGACCATGATCGGCACCGTAGGTGTATGGGCCGCCGGCCACGGAAACTCGCCTGGCTTGTCGCGCATGATCTCGACCCACGGCGAGTTCGGCACACCCGCCGAGAAGTGCAGGTGGGCATAGGTGCAGATGCCTCCACCGCCGTGGTGGGGCACGCACAACTTGGCACGGACCTCCGCCAGCGCGGCAATCTTCCTCAACTGGCCAATCCCCTCCGATACCAGGGCGTCCGGTTGCAGGATGTCGTAGCAATTGCGGTCGAGGAGCGTCCGGAACTCATGGAAGTAGCTGTTGTTCTCACCACCCGCGATTGCCATGTCCACGCTGGAGTTCAGCTCCGACAGGCCGTCGTAGTCGTAGCGCGACAGCGGTTCCTCAAGCCACACGAACCCCATCTCTTCCAGTGCCCGCGCCGTGTACTTCGCACGCTTCAGGTCCCAGATCACGCCCGACTGCGATGATGGCGTGACCGGCGTCTGCGCCTGGTTGCCGTCGGCCATGAGGTCCATGCGTCCGTTCGCGGCGTCGGCGACCGCCTTCGCCAAGGCAATGTCTTCTGCAAGCGTGTCGTTATGCAGACGCAACTTGATCGCCCGGAACCCCTCCTCGATGAACCCCAGGGTGTCTTCGGCGCGTTCCTCGGGCGACCCAACCTCGATTGTCGAGGCATATCCCCGGATACGGTCCGTATAGCCACCCCACAACTTGTAGAGGGGTTGCCCGCAGGCCTTGCCAATAAGGTCCCAGATTGCAGTCTCAAGACCCCACGCCCGGTGGAACTTGCGGATCACCCGTGAATGCTGTTCCGTGGCAAAGATGTCCGACCCGATCAGGCGCGCACCGGCAGCCGCCACGGCGTCAGGGGCGTAACTGTGGCCGAATCCCACCAGGCCACTATCGGAAAACACCTTCACGACCGTGAACGACGTGGAGGTCGTCACCTCTCCCGGATCCCACGCGAACTGCAGTGGTCGCGGCGTCGGCACGTTGCGCAAATGGTGCGTCTCGACCCGGGCAATCTTCATGGCAACCTCTCCTGATCCTGATCCAGCATCTCATCACACCCGCACACCATCGGTGCGGGCCATCGGGCGGGCACTATACTCGACCAACCCGCATGCGTTGGCCAACGTCCGCACCCTCGATCCCCGGTCACGCCGACCTTCTGGCCACGTCAGCACGGTTCGCGCAGACCGCCGACCTCCATGATCGTGACGGTACCTTCCCGTTCGCGAACTACCGGGCGCTTCACGACCTTGGCTACCTGGCCCGGTCAATCCCGCGGGAGTTCGGCGGTGGCGGCGACAGCATTGCGAACCTCTGCGCCTTGCAGGCGGTCCTCGGGTGGAGTGATCCAAGTACCGCCCTCGCCGTCGCAATGCATCTCCTGTTCATGGGACGCGTCGGCCGGGCAATTGTGGATGGTGATTCCTCCGAGGCCGGTGGTTGGGATGACGCACGCTACCGCCACGTTGCCGATGCCGTGATCCGCGAGGGCGTCCTGGTCAATTCGGCCGCGACCGAACCGGAGATTGGCAGTCCATCGCGCGGGGGCCGGCCGGCAACCAGTGCACACCGCCTTGCCGGTGGGGGCTACGAGATCACCGGCCGCAAGACCTGGACAACCGGTTCCCCGTTGCTTCGCTTCATCGTTGTCTCGGCAACACTTCTCGCCGATCCCGCCGACACCGCGTCCGGCACCGGTTCTGACGCGATGGCCCAGTTCCTCATCGACCGTGGTCCGATCTCCCCCGATGGGACCTTTACCGGGCCACCCGGGACCTCGATCGCGGAGACGTGGGACGCCATGGGAATGCGCGCCTCCGGTTCGCATGACTTCGTCATGGACCGGGTGATCCTGGATGGCGACAGCCTGATCAGTGCCAAACCGTTCGGTCCGCGTGCCCCCGCCGCTCCGGCACCCACGATCACTCCGCCGCCCACGGCCACTTCCGGCGCCGGGTGGGCACTCCTCGTGCCATCGGTCTACCTCGGGGTCGCGAGGGCCGCCCGCGATGAGGCGATCCGCTTTGCCCGGGACCGTCGTCCCGAACCACTAGGGGGCGCATCCATCGGGTCACTTCCCGTCGTGCAGCGCACCATCGGCGAAATGGAAATGCTTCTCGCCCAGTCCGAAGCGACTCTCTTCGGTGCGGCGACCGCGTGGGATCACGCCTCCCACGCCGAGCGCGCCAACTTCGGTCCAACCCTTGCGGTGGCCAAGTACACCGTCAGCAACCATGCCGTTGCAATCGCCGACCTCGCAATGCGCGTCGTTGGCGGTGCCGGTCTGGCCCGGAGCCATCCGATCCAACGGCATTACCGGAACGTCCGCGCCGGCCTTCATCACCCACCAATGGATGATGTTGCCCTCTCAACCCTCGCCCGCGCCGCCCTCACCGAAGGCGACTGATCAACCGCCGCCAGTCCGCACCTGCCGTGCCCGAAGCACGCCCAGGCCAATCCCTGCCAGCAGACCGGCAAGGTGCCCCTCCCACGAGATGTACGACCGCGTCGGAAAGATGCCGAAGATGATCGAGGAGTACCAGATCATCGTCAACGCCGCGAGGATCAGTGCCACCGGGCGACGTTCCACGAAACCACGGGCCACCAGATAACCGAGAAATCCGAATGCAAGCGCGCTTGCACCCTGGTGGACACTGTTTCCCCGACCGATTAGCCAGGTGCCAAGTCCCCCGAGGACCGTCACCGTTGCGATCACCGTGACGAACTCGGCAACCCCCCACACCATGATCAGGGCACCCATCCAAAGCAGGGGACCGGTGTTGGACAGCAGGTGCCCCGGCCCACCATGAAGGAATGGTGCGAGCAGGATGCCCCACATCCCCTCGAACTCACGTGGCCGGACCCCGATCTGATCAAGCTGACCGCCAAGGATGAGCCAATCGAACAGTTCGATGACCCAGAGGACGCCAACGAACCCGAACAGCACCTTGGCGCGCGCCATCAGGCCATCGCGCCACATGCCTCCGGGCGCCAGTTCGCTCCGCAACCGGGTCCGCATCGCCGACTACCCTCCCCCCGGAACCGACGCGAACCGCGCCGGAAAAGCCCTTCATTTCACCCCACAGACGCCCGTTATCTCGTGGGTATACTCGCCGCATGCTTGACTCAGCCGACCAGATAGGGCAGGAACGGACCACGAATGACGGTCCGATCATCCCCCGCGCCACCGACTTTGCCCAGTGGTACCAGGACATCATCGCCGCCGCCGAACTCGTCGACCAGGCGCCCGTACGTGGCTGCTACATCCTACGGCCGAACGGCTACTTCATATGGGAATCAATCCAGCGCGACCTTGACGCCCGTTTCAAGCAGCATGGCGTGCAGAACGCCTACTTTCCCCTCCTGATCCCGATGAGCTTCATCATGAAGGAGGCCGAACACGTCGAAGGGTTCGCACCCGAACTCGCCGTGGTCACCCATGGTGGTGGTGAGGCCCTGGAGGAACCACTCGTCGTCCGTCCCACCTCAGAGACGGTCATCTGGTCGACGTTCCGCAAGTGGATCCGTAGCCACCGTGACCTGCCTCTTCTCCTGAACCAGTGGTGCAACGTCATGCGGTGGGAAAAGCGCCCACGCGCCTTCCTTCGCACCGCCGAGTTCCTCTGGCAGGAGGGCCACACCGCCCACGCCACTGCCGAGGAAGCCCGGCAGTACGCCCTCGAGAACCACGTCATCTACTACGACTTCCTCGAGGAATGCCTTGGCATCGGCCCGATCGCCGGCGAGAAGCCCCCGCACGAACGCTTTCCCGGTGCCGTTGCAACCTTCACCCTCGAACCGATGATGCAGGATGGACGCGCCCTGCAGACCGGAACCTCACACGACCTCGGTGATACCTTCGGGCGCGCCTTCGACGTCACCTACCAGGGCGAGGACGGACAGTCACACCCCGTCTTCGCGACATCCTGGGGAATGAGTACCCGCACCATCGGCGGGGTCCTGATGGTCCACGGCGATGACCGCGGTGCCGTCTTCCCGCCAACCGTCGCACCGGTCCAGGTCGCAATCGTGCCGGTACCCGGCCGCGATGACGCCAGCACCCGCGCCGTTGAAACCGCCGCTGCCGACCTCAAGCAGACCCTCACCAAGGCGGGCCTCCGGGTCACCGTCGACTCCCGCCCGGGACTCCGCCCCGGGGCCAAGTTCTTCCACTGGGAACGCCACGGCACACCGTTGCGCCTGGAGATTGGCCCGCGCGATGTCGAAGCCGGCCAAGTGATGGCTGCGCGTCGCGACACCGGTGAGAAAATGGCCGTGCCCCTTTCCGGGATTGCGACCGCGGTCCAGTCCACCCTCGATGCCATCCAGATGAACCTGCGCTTGCAGGCGCATGCCCGGCGCGAAGCCCGCACCTACACCGTGGACAATCGTGCCGAGATCGAGGAGACGGTCTTGAAGGGCTACGCATTCACCCGCTGGTGCGAGTCACGGGAGTGCGCTGCCGACATGCAGGCGCAGTCGCGCGGGACCATCCGCTGCTTCCCGTTCGAGAAGCATGGCAACGAGTTCCGCCCAATCCCGAATGACCCAGGACCATGCGGATGGTGTGGCAACCATGCAACCCGACGTGTCCTCGTGGGGCGTTCCTACTGACCGACCCGCCCAACGTTGCTGATCCGGCCCGAAACCACGGACGCCGGCTTGATGACCACAACCTGGTCGCCAAGCCGGCGTCTTCATGTCACTGCGACCGGATGCCGGGGCATCCGGTCTCGGAACCAGGCGGTCAGACCGCGACTGCCGGTGCCTCAATCGCCAGGCTGACACCCTTCTTCGCTGCAAGCGAATCAAGCGTCTGGGCGATCCGTGCCCGGGTCAGCACGTGGCGACGACGCCCGCGCTCCACTTCCGCAACGAGGCCTCGTGAAAGGCCAGACGCTGCGGCCAGGTCGCGCTGCGAGACCGCAACGATCTCCCGGCGACGTCGCAACTCATCTCCATCCGGCGCGCTGTCGTCCGGAGGCAGCGGCGCGCGTGGTTCCGACCGGCGACGAACCGCGGCGATCAGACGTGCCGTGGGAGCCTCAACCGCCGGTGCCGCCTCTTCGGTCTGGCTCTCGGCGCTGACCGTCTCGGTTGCGACCTTCGCCACGACCTTCGGGGTACTCGTGGTCGGTGCGGCTGGCGGACGGACCGCTCTCGGTGCCGTATCGGGTGCTGATCCCGCTGCCAATGAAGCCGGCGCTGGCGCAGCGGCGACCGGTCGGACCGGGACCGGGTTCGTCATCGCCACGCCAACCCCGCGGGCAATCAGCCAGCCGGCAGCGTCGCGGAGGTCGTCGTTGAATGAGTTCTCCGCAATCTCACGCAACCGAACGTATGCATCCCCCTCAACGGTCAGCGCAACCGACCGCGTGAAACCGCGCCATCCCGATCCGGAGACCGGCAGCGCCATGCCTCCATCGAGTTGCTGAAGGCCCACTTCCAAGGCGGCCAAGGCCCGGTCGATCACCGTTCCATCGCCAACGCGTAGCCGTTCGAATGCCGGCGCCGGAACCCGGCAACTCAATACGCGTCGCACCCCACCGATCGGAGCCGTCGTCAATGGTGTTGGAACCGCAGGCGTCGTGATCGGTGCCCCACCCGTGGACCAGAATGTTTCCGGCAGGCGCAGCCAGAGGTTGGCCACGATCGGATCCACCCCGATCTCCCGGGCCGCTTCATCAATCGCGAGACCCTGAACGCGGACCAGTGAACGCAGGCGGGCCATCCGGTCAGTCGTGGTCGAGGCAAACCCCGATGTCGGGCCCCCCTCGGGCACCGGCAAGGCTGCTGCAACCGGTTCCTCCCCCAACTCCCCGGTCACGTCCCACACATCTTCGACAGGCGCTTCATGATCGGACGCAATTGCGTCATCCGCGTCGTCGGGCGACGTGATTGGCGACACCATCTTGTTCTCTCCTCGGGGCACCACTTGGGTGCAGTACTGATCAGATCGGTAATTTGCTGGCTCGACTACAACAGTCGCGGTTGGATCGTCTCGGGCGATGGAGATGCAGCACGGAGTTCACGGGCACAGAACTGCGCCTCGGCACAATCAAGCTCCGCCTTGCGCAGTGCCTGAAGCACGCACTCAAGCCATCGGGCCACATCACCATCCGCATCCGTCGACAGTTCCTGGGCAAACCCAAGCGTCTGTTCGATCGACTGCCCGATGTGATTGACCTTCTGCAGCAGACTTGTTGCCCCGGCTCCCGCCAGCATCACAGAACTCCTCGCCAGTACCAGGCAACGACGCGAATGAACCCCGTCTGCGCTTTGCCTTGCGACATCTGAACGCGTCGGTCGCGGTCGCGTTTCGGGACGTGGAAAGCCCGTGGATAACTCCCGGATTTCCCCATCGCGGGCAACGCATTCGGATCACCGAAGTTGCACGACACGACGGAACCGGAACCGCATTCGCTCCACAAAATCATCGCGCATCGCCCTTGGATTCAGGGCGTGTCGGGATGCGGAAGAGACGTGATCGTCATGTGCGCCGAGACGGACGCATACGGGAATCGGTACCAGAGTCCGATCGTCTCGCGGTCAGGCGCCGCCGAGGTATCGCTTGAAGTCGAGAGCGAGTTCCACCGGGTCGGGCAGGAAATACGGGGCCGGTTGGTTCTGCGGACTGATCATCACCCGCAACAACCACGGACCCGGACGGACCTTTGCCTCACTCATTGCTACCGACAGGCCAGCTGCCGTGCGGATGTCCGTTGTGGAAAAATTGCAGCCCCGGGCAATCGCGGTCAGGTCGAGTGAGGACGCCGCCGTCCGCTGTCCTCCGGTCGCCGCATACTGCCCGTTATCCAGCACGATCAGGATCAGGTTCTCCGGCCGCATCGACCCGATTGTCGCAAGGGTCGAGAACCCCATCAGCAGGCCACCATCACCCTCGATTCCCACAACCCGTTCATGCGTCCTGGCATTCGGGGAGAGGGCAACGCCAAGGGCAATCGCTGGCACCAGGCCCATCGCGTCCAGGACGTAAAGGTGGTTCGGTTGGTGACCCGTCACCAGCAGCATCTCGCGCACCATCGTGCCAAGGGCAACAACCAGCGGTTCGGTCGGAAAGGCCCGCGCAATCGCGGCAAGCGCTTCCAGTCGGGTCAGGTCGTGGGACAGTGGTGTGGTCATGATCTCTCGGTACCGGTAGGTGGGGCGTCAGGCCGGTCAAGCGCAATGGTCAGTACAGCAGGTTCACCAGCAGGATGACCGGACGGTGCGTCATCTCGGCGTGTTCCCACGCACCGACGATGCTTGTCGCCCACCGGTCAATCGGTACCCGTTCGTCCAGCACAAAGGTGCGTAGGTCGGCCGCGTCAAGGATGTCATCGACGCGTTCGCAAAGCGTGTGGATCATGCTGTTGTATTCGTTCAGGCCACCCCGCTGCGAGACAATCAGCAGCATCGGCAGGTGATACGGCTGCGCGAACGTCGTCAGCGCGGTCAGGGCATTGCCAATGCCATTGTCCTGGACAACCAGCAGCGGTCTCGCACCCCCGAGGACCAGGCCTCCGGCGATGCCGATGCCCTCCTCTTCGCGCGTCAGCGGCGCACTCACCCACGCACCCTCGCGGGCACGCGTCTCGATCATGTCGATGACTGACTTCAGCGTGCTACTCGGAATCCATAGCACGTGCGTCGGGGCAAGATGCTCAATGGCCTGGTTGACGGCATCGCAACGTGCCGCGACAACCGCGCGCGAATCAACACCAAGTGCGCTTGTCAGTGGGGGCATTTCCGGAAGTATACGGACGGCATCGCAACCGGCGTCGCCACGCTACCTCTCAACCAGCGTCACCCGCCCACGACGTGGTTTCACGTGAAACCAATCGGCATGGCGTGGTGCCCAAATGACCGGAGGCATCACTCGGCATGTCACCGAAATGCCACGGTGGGTCGCGCGTGGTTTCACGTGAAACCATCCCAACCAACATGCGAGCGCATCCGGGGCCGAACGCTCCCCCGTGGACGTCACGCCTCGACGAGTGAAGGAACCGCCGCCGGAATGGCCTCGAGGAACGAAATCACCGCGGCGATATCGGATTCACGAGTTGACGCACCGGCTGCCAACCCAACGACCGAACGCCCCGCAAACATCTCAACCGTCAATTCGTCGACCGTCTCAATGTGGAGGGTCGGGCAATGTGGCTCCGAAACCCGCACCAGCTGAATCGTGTTGGAACTGTCCCGCCCGCCAACAACGACCATCATCTCCACCGATGAGGCCAGCGCCACAGCCTCATCCTGCGCATGCAGCGTCCACCCGCAGATCCGCCCACGGTCCTCATAGTGATCGGCCTTGGTGCGCAAGACCTCCACAAGGTCCACGTAATCAGCCTGCAGGACCGTCGTCTGCGCGATCGATGCCAGCTTCTCGTAATGAGGAAGCGCCTGCGCCTCCTCAAGCGTCTCGATGATGAACCCGTGGTCGGTGTACGCCACCGTCGCACGTGCCTCAGGATGGTTCCGGTGACCGAAGATCACCACCTGGTACCCATCATTCTCGAGTTGCACCGCAATCTTCTGCACCGCTGTGACAATCGGGCAGGTGGCGTCAATCACCTTGAACCCGCGCGCCTCCGCATCGGCAAATGCCACCGGCCCCTCACCATGGGCGCGCATGATGATCGTGCGGCCTTCGAGGTTCCCCTCGGCAATGTCGGTCTCGGAGAGTTCCCGCACACCCAGCGAAGCAAGTTCGCGCATCGCCGGAGTGTTGTGGATCAGCTTCCCGGAGAGATAGATCGTCTCCTCACCCGTCTGGGAAGCCTTGACCGCGCGGTTCCAGGCCCGCTTTACGCCACCACAGAACCCCGAGTAGGTTGGTGCACGCCGAACCTGCATCATTCACACTCCTGGGACTGGTTGGCACATTCTAGCAACGTCCCAGATCAATTCAGGGTCAGGAATGTGTTCCGAAACCGGAACACACCGGTCACCCGATGCCCAGCCACGGTCCGAAGAGCGAGGTCACCAGCATCAGGATGGCCAGTGATCCGATCACCACGGTCACGACCCAGGCCAGCGCGCCATGCACCGCACCGTTCGCATGCCGGCCCATCAGTTGGCGGTTTCCCGCCATCCGGGTGATGAACACCAGCAGGACGGGCAGGATGATCCCGTTTACCGCCTGCACCACGATCAGCAACCGGATGACCGGTATGCCCGGCACAAGCGCGATCATCGCACCTGCAGCGATCAGGACCGTCAACAACCCATAGAAGATCGGCGCCTCGGAAAAGGTGAGCTCAACCCCGCGTTCAAAGCCGAATGCCTCGCACACCGATGCGGCCGTTGCCAGCGGCAGCACACCAGCCGCCAGCATCGACGCACCGAAGATCCCGACACCGAACAGGTACGACGCATACGGCCCCGCAATCGGGGCCAGCGCCCTCGCGGCATCCTCGGCAGTGGCAATCTCCACACCCATCCCGCCCGGAGACGACGCAAAAATCGTCGCTGCCGTTGCCACGATGATGCAGATCGCCACCAGGATCGAGAACACGCATCCGGCCAGGACATCGGCACGCGCGTAACGCAGGTCCTCGGCGGTCACGCCCTTCTCTACCACCGCATCCTGCTGATACATCTGCATGTACGGGGAGATCGTGGTGCCAACCGTCGCGACAAAGAGCAGGATGTACCCAGCGTCCATTCGCACCGTCGGCACCACCGCGTGTTGCAGCACCTCACCCCAGTCGGGATTCCCAAGTACCGCTGAAATCGGATATGCCAGGCTCACCAGCGCGAAGGCAAGGAAAAGCCGCTCCACCCTCCGGTAATCGCCGTAGACAATCAGCCACCACACCAGCGCCGCCATCGCCGGGACCGCAAGGAAGCGGGGCACCCCGAACAGGTCGGCAGCCGCGGCGATCCCCACGAACTCGGTGACCGTGACCCCGCCATTGGCGATCAGGAACCCCGTCATGGCCACCACCGACCAGCGTGGTCCGAACTGTTCCCGGATGAGGTCTGACAGTCCCTTGCCCGTCACGGCCCCCAGACGCGCGCACTGTTCCTGCACCGCCACCAGCGCGAAGGCAGTCACGACCATCATCCAGATCAGGTCATAGCCGTACTTCGCCCCAACGGACGCATACGTGGCGATGCCACCGACGTCATTGCCAGCGGTCGCCGCAATGAGACCCGGTCCGAGGGCAGTCAGGTAGAGACGCCACGACCGACTGCGGCCACGCGCACCCTGACCCAGACGTGCAAGTCTCGCCCACATCAGGGTCTGCTCACGATCTCACCACGGCAGGTCACTTGCAGGCACGTCAACGGCAAATCGTTCTCTCCGGTGCATCGGTCACACACATTCCCGAACAATCCGGAATCACCCTCCCGTCATTCCGGAACGGGAAACGTGGCTAGTGGAAGATGCGCGGGATCCGTGGCCGCCACTCATTGGGCAGCAGCACGTCAATGGCATCGTCGACGGTCACGATACCCAGCAGGCGCCCATCATCATCAACCACTGGCATGGCAACCAAGTCATAGTGCGTGAACTCGTCGGCAACATCGTCCGAACTCATGTCAAGGGTCAGCGTGATCACGTCACGCACCATGAATGAATCCAGCCTCGTCTCCGGTTCCGCCAGGACCAGGTCACGCAGGGTCACCGTCCCGATCAGGCGACCGTCCGGCTCACTCTCAAGCACGTACAGGTACGGCATCTCATCGGGAAGCCAGTCGGCCTCGCGCAGGCGCTTGATTGTCTCGGCAACCGTCAGCGTTGACCCAACCGAAAGATACTCGGTCGACATCAACCCACCAGCGGTATTCGGCGCGTGGGCAAGCAGGCGGGAGAGATCAGCCGCCTCATCGGGTTCCATCGCATCAAGGAGGTCCCGCGCCTCCTCGCGTGGCAGGTCTGCAAGGATGTCCGCAGCGACGTCCTTCTCCATCTCGTCGAGGATGTCGCCAGCCTTCTCGTCATCAAGCGACGTCAGCACCGCAGCCTGGACCTCGCTTGGCAACCACTCCACCACGTCGGCCGCCCGTTCGTCATCCAGGGCTGACAGGACTTCCTGCGTCTGGCGATAGCCCAGTTCGGCAATCAGTTCCGCCAGGTCCGCCGGATGCATGCGCGCAAGGTTCGTGTGATCGACGCGCAACTTGACACCCGGGACATCCGACGCGAAGAACTCGACCTGGTCCCACGAAATCACCACATTCGCCGGGAACCGGTTCCGTACCGACGGCACCATCCAGCGTGGAACAACCCGCGCCAGGAAACTGCCCACGCTGATGTCCGCCGCCGCCACCCGCCACCCACCTGGCACCCGCGGGTCAGGTGCGAGCTGCACGTCGTTGACCCGGACGACGCGCCGTCCGTCCACATCAACCACCTGCTTGTCCAGGACGTCCCCGCCCACCAGCAGTTCGCCATCGCGCCGCGTGAATGGACGCAGGTCAAGCCGGGAGCTTGCCAAGGTGACGCCGGTCGGACCGAACTCGCGCACCGACATCCACGGTACAAAGACCGAATGGGTGCGCAATCCTCCCATGCGGATGACCAGTCCGGTCAGCGGTGGGAAGAGTTCATCGCCAGCTTCAAGGACACGGGCGACCACATCGTGCAGGCGCCCGATGTATTCACCGGCACGCCCGTGGACGGGTGCACCCACGGTCTGGGCGACATTCAGGACGTGGACGGGCGTAACTAGAGACACCGCCGTCGTTTCCTGACCCGTTCGTCACGTTCATCATTTCCGTACGCCGGATGCAAGCGTGACCGCACGTCATGGATTGCATCCCATTAGAGGATAGTCCGACCTCCGTCAGACTGCAACTGTCGAACCGGCCCCATCAGGTAGCCGGTTCGACGAGTGCCGTTCAATCGCACCTACGCCGGCACGAAGTAGGTCGCCAGCGCGACGATCACGTACAGGGCCAGAAGTAGCAAACCCTCGTACCAGTTCGACTCGCCGTCCAGTGACACGAACGTCACTGCAAACACTGCCAACGCCAGCCCGAAGAGTTCGAATGGATGGAATACCAGGTTCATCGGGGCACCAAGGACCCACGAGAAGAGGACCAGCACTGGCGCTACCAGCAAGGCGATCTGGACACTGGAATCCTTCGCGATGTTGATCGCCAACTGCATCTGGTCACGACGCGCGAAGACCACCGCCGAGAAATGTTCGGCAGCATTTCCCACCACGGCAACCACGATGAACCCCACAAAGAGGTCCGTCATCCCCATCGCCCGTGCCGCGCCCTCGACCGCACCAACAAGGGTCTCGGCACCGATCGCCGTCAGGGTCGTCGCCAGCAACAGCAGCAGCACCGCCGCATTCGTCGACATGCCGTGCGGTTCTTCACCGGCATGGCCCGAACCGGAGAGTTCCGGTTCGCTGAACACATCTGCATGGGTGCGCAACGAAAAGATCAGGCCCGCCACATAACACCCAAGCAACACCAGCGAGGTCGCCAGACTCAGTTCGTCAAGCGCAAGGTTGCTCGTCCGCAGGTCACCAAGGACCGTCATGTCGTAGACCGCCGGCATCACCAGGCCGGCAACCGCGATGAAGAGCATCAGCGACTTCGCACTCGCCCCCGTCGCACTGAACTTCTGTGATGTCCGTCCAATGCCCCCGGCAAACATGGCGGCCCCGAGGACAAGCAGTGTGTTTCCCAGGATTGAACCCGCCACGGACGCCTTGACGACATCCGTCAGGCCAGCCGACAGGGCAAATCCTGCGATCAGCAGCTCCGCGCCATTCCCGAACGTCGCATTCAGCAATCCGCCGATCCCCGGACCGACACGCCGGGCCAGATCCTCCGTGGCGTGACCGATAAGGCCCGCCAAGGGAATGATCGACAGCGACGATGCCGCAAAGACCCACACGTCACCGGCGTGCACCATCTCCAGTGCGACCGCGACAGGCAGGAATAGCAGCAGCAGGTTCAGCCGGCTCCCAAAGATTGCCGGGCCCAATTCACTCAGCACTGATCCCTCCCTGAAAGGGGCAACTCACCTTGCACCCAGTGGCACATGGGGTCACGTGTAGTCGGGCACCCGGACAGTCCGGCGGCATGGGTAGCCGGGACCACGGAACGCCTAGTTGTGTTCCTGGATGTAACCCAGGAGGATCTGGTCGACAACCTGTTCCACTGGGGCCAGGTCGTCCGTGAACACCTGTCTCGGCAATGCTTTCGCGAATGCGCAGGGTTCCCCGCCAGATACAGACGTCTGACCGGGTGGGACGTATTCGCACATGGTTGTCGATGCGAGTGCCCCTACTTCACGCAGTTCAGGACGGTCCAAGGCAGCAATGTTCGCGCGGAATGCATCAAGCGAACCGGGTTCACGCGTCCCGACGACGATGCTATTGATCGCTTTCGGGATGTTGATCACGAAGACCGTCGGGTAGACATCGCGCATCGTGCTCGCCAGCACATTCACGAGCCGGTAATCGGTCTGCGTCCGCCCAACATTGATCACCGCGACACCACCGGGCTTGAGGTGATCCCGCATCTCGGTGAAGAACTCCCTCGTCACCATGTGGAAGGGGATGTACGGTTGCCGGTAGGCATCCACCCCGATCATCCGGTACTGCTTGGGGGTGTTCCGCAGGAAATAGCGGCCGTCCTGAGGGATTGCCGTCAGGTTCGGCATCGTCATCCCGAAGTACTGCCTGCCAACATCGATGATCGCCGGATCGATCTCCACTCCATCGATCGGAATCGGCCCGTAGACCTGCGTCATCTGCCGAGGCGTCGTCCCGGCAGCACTGCCAAGCAGCAGGAAACTGTCGACGTCCTTCATGCGCGTCCCCGGTGAGAAATAGGGCGCCACCATGAAGTAGTCCCATGGACCACCAGTCAGGAAAGCAGTCGGGTCGTAGATGGAATGGATCGCATGTCCCTCGTTCAGAACCAGGTCCGTGCGCGTTCCCTGCTTCACAACCTGGATGTAGTTGTAGGCAGACTCGCCCTCCCAAAGCAGTTGGCCATAGGGTTGCGCCCTCACAATGCCCCGTGGCAGCACGCCCATGGCAAGGATTGCCGCCAGGCAGACGGTGTACGCCACGAAGAGACGGGGCGTCCAATCGCGGATTGGCGCCACCCAAGGCCCCTCCCCGGTGATCCCCGCCCGCCGTTCCTGAGCCAATCCAACAAGGCTGGTGATCAGCAGCAGCGCCGAGAGAAGCACGAAGGTCCGGTCGGTCCCCACCGTCGGGATCAGGAAAAGCACCGGCAGGTATGCCCCCACCAGGCTTCCCAAGGTGGAGATGGCGTAGAGACGGCCCGCCGTCTTTCCCGCGCCAGCCACGTCAACCACCGCGAGACGAACGGTCCACGGAGAGACGCAACCGAGCAAGGTCAGCGGGATAAGGAACAAGCCGACAACACCAAGGAGTGATCCCCAGAACATGCCGAGCGAAACCGAGGCAAACCCGAGACTGGAGAAATAGAGGATCGGCTTGGCGAGATACGGCACAACCCCGATGAAGATCGCGGCAAAGGCGCAAACGTGATAGAGGGCGGCCCGCACCGGCACCCGGTCGGACAGCAACCCTCCCAGCCAGTACCCGGCCGTCAGGTAGAGAAGGATCAGGCCGATCACGTTTGCCCAGATGAACAGCGACGTCCCGAAATACGGGGCGAGCAATCGGGAGGCCGTCAGTTCGCACCCCAGGACGGTCATACCGGAAACGAACACAAGAATCTGAAGCATGATCATGCGCAGTATAAGGAACTGCTACGGAACCCAAACCGCGGGACAGAGTGAAAGGCCCCATCCCCGGTGTCTCAATTGCGTTCGGTATCCCCGGCCGTCAACTCCCCAGGAAACTGTCAATCAGGCGTCCGGTCAGGTAGTCGCGCACGACGGACATGTCCTTGACCGTGTCGACCGCCCGCCAGAACGCCGCGGTCTTGTAGACGCGCAGGTGGCCGGTCCGCGCCAGATCCGGGAATGTGCTCTCCTCATGATCACCCTTGTCCGGAAGCATGGCCCGCACCACCGGATCAAACACGTAGACCCCACCATTCACCCAGTACGGCAGCACCGGTTCCGACCGGAACCCGGAAACCCGTCCGTCGTCCTCGATATCGACAATCCCCACCACACTCTTGAAGGGAACCACCAGCACGGTCGCCTTGGCCCCGGTCTGGGCGTGCGCCTCAAGCATCGGCGCCAGCGGAAACGCCGTCACAATGTCGCCGTTCGTCGCGATCACTGGTCCACCGGTGTCTTCAAGCTCATTCCACGCGAGCTTGATCCCACCCCCACGACCCAGCGGATCGGCTTCGATCGCATAGCGGATCTCGACCCCGAACTTCCGCCCGTCACCAAAATAGTCCTGGATGACATCCGCAAGGTAGCCACAGGAAATGGCAATCCGCCGGACCCCTTGGCTGGCGAACCAGCGGACCTGATACTCGAGAATAGGCTTGTCAAGGATCGGCACCATCGGCTTCGGCCGGTCATCGGTGTAGGGGCGCAAGCGTTCACCCTTGCCACCGGCGAGGATGATGACCTGCGGTGGCGGGCCACCCGGAATCTGTGTCGACATTGGCGTTCTCTTTCGAGGCCCCGGACCCATTCGCGGACCCGGAGACGTGGATTGTTCCGGAACCTTTGCCCATCCGGATTCACGTCCGGTCACCTGACCGGTATCGTTCGTCCGGGCGGGACGTCCCGTCCACCACTACAACGCGCCCATGACCGTCATTGACACCCTCATCGCCGCCTTGCCCGCCGATCCCTCGTGGGCAATCGCTACCGTCCTCGGTTGGTGGCTTGTCACGTGCGTGGTGGTCGTGACGTTCCTCAAGGTCCTTGCCGTGATTGAGGGGCGGCTCTTCCCGGTCAAGCCACGTGCACGCCTGACCATCACCAACGATGCACCCACCCGCCAATTCATGACCCGTGTCCTCATGCCGGGTGACGCACACGTCAAACGCCCCGGGATAGGCCGCCTCATGGTCGCGTTGGTCAGCGTCCTTGGGATCAGCGCGATTTCTGCGTGGGTACTGGCAACCATCATTCGTCAGGGCAACTGACGGGACCGGCAACCGCAACTACCCAGCTGCAAAGGCACGCACCACCCGCAGTGCGTCATCAAAGGTCGCAACCGCCTCGACCCGGACCTTCGTGGACGCCGCCTGTGCCTCGGCAAGGTTCTCCGTGGGGACCAGGAAGAGTTCGGCACCCGCCGCTTCCGCACCAAAGACCTTCATCCGCACACCCGAGACACCACCCACCTTGCCTTCGATGGTCAGCGTGCCCGTGCCCGCAACCCGGTGTCCGCCGGTCAGGTCGGTCCCGGTGATCCCTTGGTAGATCCCCAGCGAGAACATCAGACCGGCACTCGAACCCCCGATGTCATCCGTCCTGATAGTCACGGTCACCGGCGTCTCAAAGGCGAAGACATGTGTCAGCACCGCGATGCCTATGCGGGCACGCTTCGGATTGTCCGGATACGCACCAAGGGGCACCTTCACCTCCTCAGTCCCGGCGCCCCGGCGGACGGTCACCGGCATGGAATCGCCTGGTTGGTAGGCGGAAGTCGCCGCAACCAGGTCAGTGGCCGTCTGGATCGGGGTGTCCCCGACCTTGACCACGATATCCCCCGACATCAGGTGACCACTCGCCAGGCTTCCTTCCAGGAGGTCCTGCACCTGCGCGCCCTGCCCACTGATCGCCACCGGATATCCCGCCGCCCGCAGTGCCACCACCTTGGCAACCGTCTTGCTCTCATCCATCATCTGGGTGGTCATGCGTGCGTACTGTGACGGGGTCAGGGTCCGCGGTTGCAGTTCGTCACGAGGGACCATCAAGGACTTCGGGTCGAAGTACGAAATCACCCATTCACGCGCATGCGCCGGCGTCAGCATGACGGTGGTCAGGTAGAGGGCCCCGTGACGCAACCGGGGTGCCGGCTCGACGACTGCCTGCACATCGACAACCGGACCGGGCCTCTCCAGTGAATACGGCGTCTCGATCATGTTCAGCCCGGCCCAGCCCAGCGTGCAAACGCCAATCGCCAACGCCGACCACACCACTGGTGCCTCAATGACCTGAAGCCAGTGTCGGACGCGGGCCCAGGGTCCGGACCCCGGGGGCACCTCCGGTGCCTCGCCCGGGACTTCCTCATACGTCATGCCGATCCACCATCCGGGACCGCTCCGGGCCCCCTTCAAAGTCTAGGGTGCCGTACCGGCACCTCGGGACCGCCCCTGACGCAGCAGTATCTCCGACATGCTAGGATGCCCACATGGCAGATGCCGCTTCAACTGTTGTCACGGTCATCCTCGGGCTTGCCCTCGTCGCCGTCGCCTACGTCATCATCAGATCGGCGCGGATCGTTGACGAATACAAGCGCCTGGTCGTCTTCCGGCTTGGTCGGAGTGTCGGCCAACGCGGACCGGGTCTCGTCCTTCTGGTGCCCTTTTTGGACACCGCCACTGAGATTGACCTCCGCGAACAGTTCATCGAAGTCCCGCATCAGACCTGCATCACGCGTGACAACGCACCGATCGACATCGACTTCCTGATCTATACCAAGGTCATGGACGCCGTCCTGACCGTCGTGCAGGTCCGCAACTTCGCTGGTGCCGCCCAAGGACTCGCCACGACCACCCTGCGTGCCGTCATCGGTGACATCCTCCTGGATGACGTCCTGGCGCGCCGCGAGGAGATCAACGAACGCCTTCGCGCCAAGTTGGACGAGGTCACCGAACGGTGGGGCGTGAAGATCACCAGCGTCGAGATCCGTGAGATCGTTCCTCCCCAGGAGATCCTCGCGGCCATGAACCGGCAGATGACCGCCGAACGCCAGCGCCGTGCGCAGGTTCTCGAGGCCGAAGGACAGCAGCAGGCATCCATCCTCGTCGCCGAAGGTGAGAAGGAAGCCTCCATCCTGCGTGCAACCGGCGAGCGCGAGGCGGCAACCCTCCGCGCCGAGGGCTTCGCAACCGCCCTGCAGACCCTCTTCGCCACCGCCAAGCGTGCCGATGCCAATACCATCAGCTTGCAGTACCTGGAAACCATCCGCGCAATCGCCACCGGCCCAGCCCAGAAGTGGGTCATCCCGGCAGATCTGGTGACCGCCCTCGGACGGGTTACCGGTTCCATCGCTCAGGGACAAAGCAAGACGCCCACCCCCTGAACAGGAGTGGGCGTCCCGAGTACTCCTCGCTGACCGGCAATGGTTAGGCCGTCAGGTACTCGCGCAACTTCCGGCTGATCTCCGGGTCACGCAACTTCCGCAGCGCCTGCGCCTCAATCTGGCGGACGCGTTCCCGGGTGAGGTTGAGCTTCTCGCCAATCTTCTCCAGGGCGAAGACCTCGCGGTCCCCAAGGCCGTACCGCATCTCCAGGACCATCTTCTCGCGTTCGTTCAGCACGGTCTCAAGCGTGCGTTCCGCCTCTTGGCGCAACATTCGCTCGTGCGTGACGCCCTCAGGGCCGGGCTCAGTCCGGTCCATCACGAAGTCACCGACACTGGCATCCTCGTCATCACCCATCGGCTGGTCAATCGAACTGGGCAACCGCGAGGCCAGGCGGGTCTCACGGATCCGCACGACATCAAGACCGAGTTCGTCGGCGACTTCCTCATCGGTCGGCTCGCGCCCGAGTTCCTGGGTCAGCCTCTGCTGCACACCATTCAGCTTGGTCAGCGCCTCGGAAACGTGCACCGGCAACCGGATCGTCCGACCCTTGTCCGCAATCGCCCGAGTGATCGCCTGACGGATCCACCACGTCGCATAGGTCGAGAACTTGTAGCCACGGCGCCAGTCGAACTTCTGGACGGCGCGCATCAGGCCGATGTTGCCTTCCTGGATCAGGTCGATCAGCGACAGGCCTCGTCCGACGTACCGCTTGGCGATGCTGACAACCAGGCGCAGGTTGCTGAGCGTGAACTGCTGCCGGGCGGTCTCGTCACCTGACTCGATCCGCTGCGCCAAGTCAACTTCCTGGGCAGCGGTGAGCAACGGGATGTCATGGATGTCCTTGAGGTACTGCCAGACCGGGTCGGCCTGGATCGAACCACCGTCCGCATCGGCACGTTCGGTTGCATCCACCTCATCATCTGGCCGACGGATCTCGGAATCGCTGTCAAGCAAATCAATATTGCTGGACTCGAGGAACTGGCGCACCATGGCAAGCTTGCCGGCATCGAGGACTTCGTTCTCTTCCTCGTACAGGTCCTCGATGTCCTGCATCAGGACGTACCCGACCTCGCGACCCCGGTCGAAGAGATCCTCGAAACCAGCGATCGTGGGCATGGGATATGAGCTGCCCGGTGTCAACGGAACACTCACGTGCGCCCGGCGTGATCCGCCCTTGGTTGCACGTGGCTTGCGCCCGGCAGACTTGCTGGCGACGGTCATTGACGACATCTTTATTCGATCCTCAGTTCGGGACCGACGCGAATTGCGCCGCCCCACGTCCTTGGTGCCTCATTGCACACACAACACCACACTGTGGCCGTTTCCCCACCATCAGTCCGACATCCGTGCCTAGGCCCTATCCTGCTTACGCTCACGGAAGAAACCCGGTTTCACTGTAACCCTGCCTGTTCCCATTAGTCGTGACAATGACGTGACGATTTGCAGTACAGGCATGGCACACTCGCGCGCGTCGACTGTCCGTTCCACCGATCCCATCGCCCCCATCGAGAGGATGACGGCCCATGACCACACCTGAACCCCGACCCGATCACGGCAAGGTTGCACTCATCACCGGCGGAGGCACCGGCATCGGCAGATCGAGCGCCCTTGCCCTGGCCTCCCGCGGCATGCGGGTCGCGGTCAACTACTCCCGTTCCCACGATGATGCCGAGGCGACAGCCTCCGACTGCACTGCCGCCGGCGGTGAAGGGTGGGCGATCAAGGCCGATGTCGCTGATCCCGCCGAGATTGACCGCCTCGTTGCCGAGACCGTCGCCCATTGGGGTCGCATCGACGTCCTGGTGAATAACGCCGGCACGACCGTATTTGTGACCGACTATGCCGACCTAGACGCCCTGACCAATGAGGTCTGGGATCGCATCCTTGGCTTGAACGTCAAGTCCGCCTTCTTCGCCGCCCGCGCCGTTGCGCCTCACCTGCGTGCCGTTGGCGGTGGCGCCATCGTCAATGTCGCCTCCATATCGGCCCTGCGCCCGGTCGGCAGCAACCTGGCCTACAACGCCAGCAAGGCCGCCATGGTTTCCCTCACGCAGTCGCTCGCCGTTGCCCTCGGTCCGTCAGGGATCCGGGTCAATGCCGTTGCCCCGGGCCACATCGAGACCAGATGGCACGCCGGCCGTGACGCCGCCGCGGCTGCTTCACGCGAACGGACCCCCCTTGGACGCAACGGATCCCCCGACGATGTCGGCGGTGCCGTCGAATACCTGGCCACCGCCCCGTGGATTACCGGAGAGGTGATCGTCGTCGACGGCGGACGTTTCCTGCGCTGATCCCGGGTCCGGTCAGGCGTGCATCCGGCGCCTACCCTCCTGCACATCTAGGTACGCCGGAGACCCCGGTGTGACAGTCGTCGTCACACCGGGGGGGAATGCGCCTCACTTGCCGTCAGTGAACCCGCGCACGAACTCGGTGACGCGTCCGGAATGGCTGTCCTGCAACTGCACCGTCATTCCACCATCGATCACCAAGGCATGGCCAGTCACGAACTGCGCCTCATCGGAAGCCAGATACAGCGCCCCATTCGCGATGTCCACGGGCGATCCCCATCGGCGCAGCGGATAGTTCATCTCCTGCAATCCGCGTGAGAAACCGTCAGACTGCCACTCGCGGTTCTGGGCGTCGTGGCTGATGTAGCCGGGGCAGATTGCATTCACCCGCACGTTCTGCGGCCCGAAGTCCACCGCCATCGCCTTTGTCAGCAGGATCAGGGCACCCTTCGCCGTCTCATAGGCCACGCCATTCGCCGCCGCCAATAGTCCGTGAACCGATGAGATCGTGATCACGCTGCCGCCACCGCTCGCCACCATGTGCGGGACCGCGTACTTCGCCCCCAGCATCGGTGCCGTCACCATCGCCGCCTGCGCCTTGTTCCAGTCATCCAGGTCAATCGACACCGCGGTTCCGCCGGCATTCCAGTAGGCATTGTTCACCAGGATGTCCAGGCGCCCATACGTGGCAACCGCGTGCTCCACCATCGCCTCGATGTCGGCAGGTTGCAGGATGTCGGCCCGCATGAACGTCACCCCGGCACCATCCGGCGCCTCGGCGGCGATCGCACTTGCGGTCGCCTGGCCCTTCTCCACCTGGATGTCGGTCATGAGGACGCGTGCACCCTCCTCGACAAACCGCTTCACGATCCCCTGGCCAATCCCCTGTGCCCCGCCGGTCACTACCGCAACCTTGCCTGCGAGACGTCCGGTATGTGTCGGTGCGCTCATCTGATTTCTCCAATGCGTGCCATTCCGGATGGCCGTTCCCGGCCAGAAGGGTAGCGGCCCGACCACCATCCGGTGCGTGCCACCAGCGCGATGGCCACGAGCAGTGAAAGGCCAGCCATCGAGACGATGAACGGTCCCGGCGACCACCATCCATAGATCAAGCCAGCCAGCATCGTCGATGTCGCCAGCACCGCCCCTTCGGCCATGTAGTAGAGGGCGAACCCACGTTCGGTGCGCCCATTCGACGAACCCGGCAACCCCCGCAGGATGGCTCCGACCGCACCCGTCCCGATCCAGTGGAACGTCCCTGCCCCGCTGCGAAGCAGGTATGCCATCGCCCCGACCGGCCACCACGATGCTTCCAGCAACGCGACGTGCCCAAGTACCGTCAATCCCGCCCCAAGCACCAGCGCCATCGTGGTCCCGCGACGGGATGCCACATGTCCGAGCACCATGTTCAGCGTGATTGCCCCCAGCGCATCAAGGCTCCCCAGCACACCGATGTGCGAACGCGTATAGCCGTGGGCATCCGCCAGCCATGCCGGGGCAAGAACCACGCCAACCTGCGCAGCGGCGATCATCGCAAGCAATCCAACCACCGGACGCCAAAGCGTGCGTTCCCGGAGCAGCGCCATGTACCCGGTCTGCGCACCGATCACCGCAACCGGCAAACCTTCTCCGGACACTTCCGGCACTGACGCATGGCTGCCGGCCGGACCGGAACGCTCCCCATCATCAAGGTCATCGAGCCACCACACGCACATGAACGATGCCGTGTAGAACACCGTCGAAAGCACCAGCACCCAGCGCATGCCGAACCCGTCGGCGACTACACCCCCGATCGGTGATGTCAGGACCGTCCCGACCGTAATCGATGCGCCCATCACGCCAAAGACCCGGGGCAGGTTGCGTCCACCCGCCGCCCCACCGATGTACGCAAGATAGGCCGGTCCGCACAGCGAAACCAGTGCCATGCAGATGATCCCGGGAATGACCCCTTGCCAGCGGTCAGCCATCGCGTAGAGCAACGTCCCGACTGGACCAAGTCCCCATCCCACCACCAGTGTCCGCTTCCATCCCAGACGCGTCGCCATCGAAGCCGCCGGAATCGACACCAGGATGCTCAGCGCACTCGACATCCCCAGCAGCAGTCCCACGATTGCCGGTTCGGCACCAAGCCTCTCCAGATGAAGCGGCCAGATTGGCAGGTACACGCCCGTTCCGGCACCCCACAGCATGTTCGCCAGTGCCATGAGCCGGTTGTTGCGGTCTAGGTCAAATGCCTCACGCAGGCGGGCACCCGCCCCGGAAACCTGGCCTGTTCCCAGCTCGGTCATCCGGTTCTCCGGCTGGAATCAGGCATCTCGCCGTCAATCGTACGCGGGCCACACGCCACCCGCGTCCGGCCATGCGTGTCTGGGTTACGATGCACGCCGCATTGTCAAGATCACGCCAAGGAGATACCCATGACCGCGAATGCCACGCCCGAACGCACCGAATGGGTATCCCGCGCCGAGTGGGTTGCCGATGGTGTCGCGATGCTTGAGATCTGGTATGGCCAGAATGCCCTCATGGCGTGCTACCTCGTCGAGGGCACCCGCCGTGCCCTGATCGACACCGGCACCACCGATTCCCCCACGCAGGCAATTGCCCCCGCCCTCGCCAAACTCGGCCGGCGTATCGAAGACATCGACCTTGTCCTGAACACGCACGGGCATATCGACCATGCGTGGGGCAATGCCGACCTCAAGCGTCACGCCCCCAACGCCACCATTTCCCTCCACGCTGCCGACATCTTCCTGCGCCACCAGACCAGCCTCCTGGAGTTCTGGCACAAGCGACGACTCGCCGCCGGAGATATCGACGCCGCCGCGATGGCATTCCACACCCAGCGTCTCGCCGAACTCGCCGATGCGCCGGCACACTTCCCGATCCCGGATCGCACCCATGCCGGGGGTGACGTCATCGACCTCGGTGGTGGTCAGACCATCCACGTGATCCATACGCCGGGCCATACGCCCGGTTCGTGCAGTTTCTACGTTCCCCGCGCCCGTGCCCTTCTGGGTGGTGACAGCCTGACTGGCAGCGCCGGTGAGGGACGCTTCCCCCTGCTGTCCAATGTGGTGACCTACCGCCAGACCGTCCTTGACGTGCAGCACCTGGATGTCGAGTTCGTCGGTCCCGCGCACAGGTACCCATTCCGACCACCCGCCAATCCCGTTGTCACCCCGGCGCGCCCCGGCGACCTCGCGCGGACCTTCCTGGCAGACACGCTCACCACGGCGCTCGACATCGAGGCAGGCACCGCCGAGGCATGGCAGGCAAACCGCCACGGGCCACGCCGCGCGCTCGTCGCGGATGCCCTCATCCGTGTCGGTGCCAGACTCGGGATTGACCTGTCCGGTAGCGACCACGCGCGGGCCGCGGTTGGCTTGTGGCTTGATGTCTTCGGCGCACCAACGCACATCCCTGCCTGACAGGATTCCCATCCCGGAGGGACAACCGCCCATATCCGCCCAACGCATGTGTCGGTTCCCGATACACCCGATTCATTTCACGAACCGCGTGATAGCGGTCCTACCCAAAGAAATCGGGTGTCCAAACCATGGCTATACTGCGAGTATCAGGTTCAAGAGACTTGCCCCCGGGGGAGATCAGCATGACCGACACGTCGATCACCGATGCGCACAATGAAGACGCAGAATCCATCCCTGCCGATCACGACGGCAACGTGGCCGAGGTGATCCTCGATGACGAACATCCGATGGAAGCCCACACCGAGGTGCACACCCGTGCAGCCTCGCCTGCCTTGATTGGCGAGGGATACGTCGCCGGCATCGACCTCGGGGGCACCAAGATCCTCGCTGCGATCTTCGCACCCGATGGGACCATCGTCAGCCGTTCCAAGGTCCTCACCGGCAGCGTCGGTGGCCTCGACGTCATCGACCGGATGGCTGCAGCCGTGCGCGAAGCCGCCGGTGTTGCCGGCCTCAGCCTCTCCCAGATCACTGCCGTGGGTACCGGCGTGCCCGGCCCGGTCAATCCGGACACCGGCGTTGTCCATGTGACCCCGAACATCCCCGGATGGGAACTCATGCCCCTGCGGGATGAACTCTCATCACGGCTAGGGATCCCGGTCGCCGTGGACAACGACGTGCGCGTTGCGGTCATCGCCGAACACGGTGCCGGTGCCGGGCAGGGGGCCCGAAACATGGTCGCTGTCTGGCCGGGGACCGGAGTTGGCGGTGGCATCATCATCAACGGCAAGATCTACACCGGTGCCGGTAGCTATGCCGGGGAAATCGGCCACATCACCGTCAAGGTCGGGGGTGCCCCCTGCGGTTGCGGAGGGCGCGGGCACCTTGAGGCCTACTGCAGCCGCACTGCCATCGTGAAGCGCCTGCACAAACTGGTGCGCAGCGGTCACAAGACGCGCCTCACCCGGATTGCCGGCAAGAACATCCTCAAGGCCAAGAGCAGTGACATTGCCGAGGCCGCCTCCCTGGGTGATCCGCTTGTCCTGGCCGTTCTCGAACGGACTGCCCGCTACCTTGCAGTCGGGATTGCCAGTGTCTCGAACCTCCTGAACCCCGAACTCGTCGTCCTCGGGGGAGGCGTCGTCGAGGCTCTCGGTGCACCGTACGTCGACCTGATCACCGCATTTGTCCGGGAACAGCCGTTCGCGGCCACGACCGGACCACTTCGGATCGTGCAGTCCGCCCTCGGAGACGATGCCGGCGTCACTGGCGCCGCCATCATCGCGCGGCAGATCCACAACCGGCACAACAGCGAGGAAGCCGCCTGAGGGTTCTCCCCAGACCACACCGGGTGGGAACGGTCGTGCCGTCCCACCCGTTCAGCCACCCATCAAGAGGGCACGTAACGACGCCATCGAGTCGACCACGGCACTCGCACCCGCCTCGCGCAGTTGCGATGCCTCGTGCGCACCCCACGTCACGCCAATCCCCAGGCACCCGGCCGCCACGGCCATGTGCATGTCGTGGGAGGTATCCCCAACCACCACGGAATCGCCGGGAGACATCTCCAACCGTCGCAAGGCCATCTGGGCCGGGGCCGGATGGGGCTTCATGTGCGGCACCATGTCGCCACCGATGACCGCATCGAAGTAGCCCAGGCAACCGCCGTCCGCCAGTGCCCGGTTTGCCGCCGCTGCCCCCTTGGTCGTGACCACCGCCAGTCGTCGTCCGGCACCGTGCAATGCACCAAGCAACTCACTGGCACCGTCGAAGAACGACGGCGCGTGCCCGCGCAACTGATGCGCGCGGTAGGTTGCGATAGCCCATTCCATGCGCGCGGCATCAAGAACTTCATCCGGCCCGGTCCACGCCATCCGGATCACCTCATCCAGTGGCGCCCCGATCATCCTGCGCAGTGCCATCCGGTCGCACGGCACGTGACCGGCATCAGCCAGCATCGCGTCGATCATGTCGCCGATTGACCCGAACGAATCCAGGAGCGTCCCATCCAGATCAAACAGCACCACCGGACGGATCGCCATCACCCCGGAATCAACCGACATCGTTGCAACCTTCCTCATTCCGCCCAGGGTCCGCCGTGCCGGACCGCACGCGAACCGTACCAACCGATCAACTTCGGGCGACTGACCCGAACTCCGGTACTGTTGAACCGTCATGATCGCCACAGGCCCCAATCCAGCCGAACTTGCAACTGCCCGACGCCACCCAGGATCTCCGCGTGCCGTCTTCTTCGATCTCGATGGCACCCTCCTGGCCACCGGATCACACCTGCGTCGGGAAACCGCCAGTGCGCTGGTAGACCTCTCACGGACCGGGACCACCATCATCCTTGCCACTGGAGGCTTCACCGCACGAACCCAGGCCGTCGCGAATGCCCTGTGCGATGCCGGCGTCTCGGCAGTCTGGACGATCACCCACAACGGGGCTGCTATCTGGAACCCGACCGGCCAACTCGTCCGGCGCTCGCCAATGCCTCATGCCGCCGTGCATGCCGCTGTCACCGTCAGTGGTCCGACCCTCTGGACGATCTTCGAGGCCGTCGACGACGACGGCAACAACAAGGTCTATTCGGCTGGGCGCATCCGACCCGAACTGGAACCATTCATCTGGGGCCCACCGGCCGGGACCACGACCGACAGTCGAAACGTGCCCCTTCGCCCCCTGCCCATCGGGTGGGAGACCCGGCGCACGCGCGCCATCGCCAACCTCCCGGAAGCCGAAGCACCGGCGACCCTCAGTTGCTGGGTCATCGGGACCAGCCGGGCATTGCGTCCCCTCGATGCCAACGTTCGCGACACCAACTTCTTCGGTGCCCAGTGTGAACACTGGACAAGCCGTGTCGGGGCAATGATCGGACGTCCACGATCACTGATCGAGGGACGCGACATCAATCCCATGGGAATCACAAAGGCCGTCGCCGCCGCACATGTCTGTGCCGAACTGGGGATTGCACCCGCCGATACCGCCGGCTTTGGTGACGGACGCAACGATCACGACCTGATCGCCTTCGTGGGTGCCGGATATGCCATGGCAAATGCCCATCCGCGCGTCCACGCCGTCGCCACGCGCACGGCACCGCACCACAACGATGACGGGGTTGCCCAGGTCATCCGTGGATGGCTTGCCGGCGACGGGTGGTAGTCTCTCCCGGCACGGCCCGGTTGCTCGCACCAGGCCGGTCCGCTGCAGGCTGCTCCGGCATCAAGATGAAAACCGTCCCACACTCACCCATCAACCTTGGCAACGGTGTCGTGATCCGGCACCCGGTCTTCCTTGCCCCAATGGCGGGCGTCAGCGACGCGGTCTTCCGGCAGTTGTGCCGTGAGGCAGGTGCCGGGTATGCCACCACCGAGTTCTCGCGTGACGAGGCCCTCCTCCGGGGTATTCAGGCCCAGGTGGACCTGATAGACCTCAGACTGGACGCGCGCCCGGCCGGGGTGCAGATCTTCGGGTCCGACCCCGATACGATGCGCCGCGCCGCTGCCTTCGTCATGTCCCACGCATCCCCCGACATCCTGGATATCAACATGGGATGCCCTGCCCCAAAGGTCACCGCGGGACAGGGTGGTTCATCCCTCCTGCGTGATCCAGACCGCGCCATTGCCATCGTACGGGGCATCGCCGAGGAAATCGCTCCAACGCCCACCACCGTGAAGATTCGAGTGGGGTGGGACGATGCCCACAAGCAATCGGGTGTCGCCGTGTCGCTCGCAAAGCAACTTGTGGATGCCGGTGCCCGCATGATCACCGTCCACGGCCGGACGAGGCAGCAGCGCTATGAGGGCCTTGCCTGTTGGGACACCATTGCTGCCGTTGCAGCGGCCGTCTCAGTGCCTGTGATCGGCAATGGCGATATCCAGACGCCCGCGGATGTCATGCACCGCCTGCGCACCTCAGGCGTGTCCGGTGTCGCGATTGGTCGCGCCGCGCGTGGGCGTCCATGGATCTTCGGGCAGATCGCCGCCGCAATGGCCGGGCAACCGCTTCCCCCAGACCCGGACACCGCAACCCGGATCGCCCTGGGCCTCGATCACATCTCGCGACAGATCGCCTACGAAGCGGCGTGCGTCGCGCGTGATCCCTCCCATGCCAGGCGTGCCGAAACCACCATCCATGGCCTCGCCAGTGGACGTGCCCTGGGGCACCTGCTCCCTCACGTCATGTGGTACGTATGGGGCACACCCGGTGCCAACGAGGCCCGGCGCGCCCTGTCCCGCGCCCGGTCCGCCGAGGAACTCCACGATGTCCTCGCCGACTTCGGCGCCCGTCCGGACGCCTATCGCCATCGCGAGGAAGACCGGGCACTAGGCACCGTCCGGCCATCAGGCAACGAAGCCGTCCATCACAGTGCCTCCCACCATGAGATCGCACCTGCCAGTCTCTGATCCCGCCGGGTAGGCAGGTCAGACGGGACGCGGTTCCGGACCTCCCGCAGCAGACCGACCGCACACCCAGCGGTACCTGCGACACTTTCCTGAGGGCCAGCTTGCCTCGGAAAGCCAGATGATGAACCAGACCCAGAATCCTGGAAACGTTTCGCATCCCTACCCCATGACCGCCCTGATCCATGGGCGTTTCAGCGGTGGTTTCGGATGGATCGCCTATCCGAATGAGTTCATGCGTCGCTCATCAACGGCACTCGTGCATGACGGGGGCGTGTGGGTGATTGATCCGGTGTACACCACTGGCATCGACGCTGAAATCGAGGCCCTTGGAACAATTGCCGGGATAATCCTCACCGTCGGCCACCACGACCGCGACGCCATCTGGTTCGCCGAACGCTATGACGTGCCCCTCTACGTTCCGGGAAACCTCATCGCAGCGCCAAAGGGAGGACCGGCGGTGCGAGTGGCCGGGCAAATCCCCCACAGCCCGCTTCAGCTTCTGCCATGTGGTGGCCGGGGTGCAATGGCATTGTTCCAGGAATGTGCCATCTGGTGGCCCGAACACCGCCTCCTCATCACCGGCGATACCATCGGAACGGCAGGATATTTCGCTGCTGCCAACGCCGTCGGTGCACACCCCTTCTTCCGCCTCAGTCCGCCGGTCAGTCTCCTGAGGTTGCCCGTCTCACGCCTCTACCCAGGGCATGGACGTAGCGTGATCGGCGATGGGGTCAGCGAAGCCGTCGCAACCGCGATCTCGACCGCCCGGTCGAACCTTGTCGCAGGGTGGGTGCAGGCCTTCCGCTACATACAGGGTCGGTGATCTGAGCCGGTGAAACGAAAATGGGCCACCTTGGAGGGGTGGCCCATTGCGTCTCGATTGCCGGCCTCGTGGCGCCTTACCAGGCGACCGACACCTCACCCATCAGTGGTGCCTGATCCGGCGCACTGCCGGACGGTGGACCAGTATCCGCGCTTCGCGACGCAACAACCTCGTTGACCGTCTCGAACCCGGTGTAATAGTCCTCAACCCGCAGCGACTGCACTGACATCGCCGAACCTGCCGGTGTCGGCGTCACCGTCGCCGTCCGTGTGGCCGTCGCCGTGCGTGTCGCCGTCCGTGTCACGGTGATGGTCCGGGTTGCCGTGATCGTACGGGTGGGCGTGATCGTGCGAGTCGTCGTGACGGTCGGTGTCATCGTGATGGTCGGCGTCA
>Ga0209598_10000160_pt1 | contig 52625 bp, 44 predicted proteins | sample M_140807_EF_Meta_FD_187317 | JGI IMG/M metagenome (GOLD analysis project Ga0209598, IMG submission 187317) | Freshwater microbial communities from Lake Montjoie, Canada to study carbon cycling - M_140807_EF_MetaG (SPAdes) (version 2) | ecosystem: Environmental > Aquatic > Freshwater > Lake... | reverse complement strand
GCACCTTCGCTGCCGATCGCACCTTCGCTGACAGTTCCACCATCGCTGACGATGGCACTGGCGGCGGACGGGGCCTCACCCTCGACGATCGCGGGCTCGGTGTGAGCCACGCCACCGTTGGCGAGAACCGAACCGGCCTCGATCACGGACTCCTGACCACGGGCAAAACCGCTGCCGGAACAGATGGCAACAGCGGCGACCCAGGGCAGGAAGCCGAACGTCAAACGCTTCTTCACAGAATCCTCCGGATGGAAAGAAAAAAAGGAAACGGTTCGCGAACACTTGGCCGGTCCGTCGCGTGGTCCGCCCACCCCAGATGGAAGGCGTGACACAACTCGAGACCGACCGAGCTCGCCGCTTTATTCCCCTGCCGTTCACATCGCCGGTACGTGGCGAGATCACCGTGATCGTCAGGGTTTGCGCGAGCGGCAAACTCCACGATTGAGATCGATCTTTCCCAGTCGGAAAACTCACTGGGGCTCGAAAAGATCCGACCGTGAGGAAGATTCCGGTCGTAGCGGGCAAGCGCCGGTGACGCGGCGATGCGTGTTTGACGCGACCAGGGAGCGCGCCGCGCGGCGTCAAGAAAAAAGTCCGGCCGGGCGCCGCTTGTGCGACGCCCGGCCGGAAGCTCATGCCGGGAGGGGTGGAGAACCGCCGTCATCCCGATCGGGAATTGCCGGAAGTGTCAGCAGCCCGGCTTACTTGCAGCACCCGCTGCCGCAGCAACCGGCCAGCTCGGCCTGCGGGGCACGATCGGCCTCAGCGTTCACGGTGCAGCAGCCTTCTGCCTGGGAGGCACCGGCCTCACAGCAGGAGCAGCGGCACGCGCTGCACGAGCAGGTGCCGCTCTCGCAGCATCCGCAGCATTCGCAGGCATCACACACCGCGCACGATGCGGTCTGACCACCAGCCAGGGGAGAGAGGGCCATGGCGGCCCAGACGAGGAACGTGGACATGAGAAAGCTCCTTGGGAAAGAACGTGAAAGGAAAGGAAACCGGAGAGAAGCCGGAGGGCCATGCAGGGCATGGAGACTCCGGGCCCGGCTTCAGTTCCGCCACACCCCGTAGAGCACCCGCAGCGGACGGGCATGGACCGGCAGCACCGGGCCGTCGATGGCCACGAGCATCCGACCGTCTTCGATCGCCGTCCCGTGAAAGCCATGAGCGAAGGCCTCCGCGCTGGCACGGACGTCGGGTTCGGTGCGGACCGGAACGGCAGGCGCCTCGTCGCGGGGGACAAGTTCGCAGCCGCAGGGATCACCTTGGGCCGACGGCGACTCGCAGCCGTCCGACGAGAGGTCGGTGCCGGCATCGGTGCTCGAGCAGCACGAATCGGTGGCGACTGCCGCGTCAACGTCCGGCCAACGGCAGCAGCGGTGAGGCGCTGCGTCGACCACAGTCGCCGTGTGAACGGGGGCGATGCCCGCAGCCAGGGGCGCGACGACGGTCGGGGAACCGTCGCCACAACACCCGGCGCAGGCACCGCTGGAACCCGGGGACAGGAAGGAGGCGACGACCAAGGCTGCAGCGAGGGCGAGCCGCGACCGTGGGCCCGCGGCCAAAGGCCGGAGGGCACCCCGATCCAGCCCGGTAGGAAGCTGGCACCGGATTCCCTGCGGTCGACCGACCGAGCGCAGACTCATCCCGAGGGAGAGCCACAGGCCCGGATTGGATCGTCGCGGGGTCATCGGAATCCACCTTCTCCTTGCCGCAGCCTTTGCGTCAGAAAAAAAAGACGCGGCCGCCATCCATTTCCTGTCTCGAGTGGGCGTCGCGGCCACCGCTGGGGTACCGCAACGTCCAGCTGATTCTACGGGGGGTGCGGCGGGATGGTTCACGTTGGGAAAGAAAAAACCGGCGGGGATCTTCCCCGCCCCGCTTCGCAGCGATCTCCGATCGATCCGCGCCTGGAGAAGGAGGCTCAGAGCTCCCCGACACTCTGTCGGGCGCAGCGAACAACGACACGGGCCGGGCCCGCGTTCGGGCGCGGGGCGGGAAGAGGCCGGGATGCCATCCGAATCGGCCCGGCCTGGGGCCCGCTTGCCGATGGAGGGAGCGGTCCGGCGCGACGGTTCCCCGCGCCCGTCACCCGACGAGGATCACGAACAGCTCCTTCGGCCCGTGGGCGCCGAGGACGAGGATCCGCTCGATGTCGCCGGTGCGGCTCGGGCCGGTGATGAAGGAGAGCATGCTCGGTAGCGCGCTTTCGTGACGATCGCGGAGGGCGACGAAGGCGTCGGCGAGGGTCGCCACGATCTGCTCGGGCGTGGCGACGACGACATGCACCGGCGGCAGCACCGACAGCGCCCGGCCCCCGCAGGTAGTGCTCGAGACGAGGATCGAGCCGGTCTGGGCGACGAGCGCCTCGCAGCCCGTGATGCCGGCATCACAGGCCTCGAGCGCGTCCTTGGGCGTGGTGGATTCGGCGGCGAGATCAGCCGCCACTGCGTCGGCGTCGTCGACTTTGTGCGTCGCACAGGGAATGCCGGCGAGGATCGGCTCGACGAGCGGATGAGCATGCCAGGCGACGCGCTTCCAGTCGCGCTCGCGGGCGATCGAGAAGAGGAGATCCTGCGCGGCGTAGATCGTCGGCACGTGGTGGAACACGGCCTTGAGCTTGCCGAGATTGTCGGCGAGCAACGCCAGCCGCTCTTCCGGGGTGGCGCCGCCGTCGGGGAGCCAGGGACGCGCGGCCTCGAGGGCGAGCACCGGAAGGCTGCCACGCGGTGGCGGCGCCGTGTGGGGGGTCGCCCCGTGGCCGGAGAGTTCGCCGGCACGCTGGTGGGGACCGGGTCCGGGGACGGAAAGCGCCTCCCGGACCCGCGCGAGGATCGCGTCGCGGGCGTTCATCGGTCGCCCTCGGCGGTGGCGGGGCGGCTGCGCGCCACCGCCGGCAGGGCGCGGTGCCGCCATTGGTCGCGGAAACTCCGCGCCGGGGCCTGCGGCAGATCGCGGCTGGCGATCCAGTCGCGCAGCAGCGGCAGCCGGAGTTTTTTGAGGAGCCAGAGCGAACGGCGGAAGAGCGCCCCGCCGGCGGCAAACAGCAGCGGCCGCGCGGCGACGGCGGCAAACATCCGGTGCCCCATCCGCTCGAGGCGGTTGGGCGCCGCGCGAACGGCGTTGCGTCGGTTGTGGAGGAGATGGTGGTGAATGTCGATCCGCACCGGGCAGGCATCGGTGCAGGCGCCGCACAGCGAGCTGGCCTGGGAGAGGTGGTTCCAGTCGCCGAGGCCGCGGAGATGGGGGGTGATCACCGAGCCGATCGGGCCCTGGTAGGTGGTGCCGTAGGTGAAGCCGCCCACGTTCTTGAAAATCGGGCAGACATTGAGGCAGGCACCGCAGCGGATGCACTGGAGGCTGTCGCGCTGCTCGGGGTCGGCGAGGATCGCGGCGCGGCCGTTGTCGAGGAGGACGATGTGCATCTCCTGCGGGCCGTCGCATTCCCCCGGGGCCCGCGGGCCACCGTAGAGCGTGTTGTAGCAGGTGATCGGTTGCCCGGTCCCGGCGGTGGCGAGCATCGGGAGCAGGACGGCGAGATCATCGAGCCGCTCGACGCACTTCTCGATTCCCGCCAGCGCCACGTGGACGCGCGGCAGCGCCGCGGTGAGCCGGGCATTGCCCTCGTTTTCGGTGATCGAGATCTGGCCGGTCTCGGCGACAAGGAAATTCGCGCCGGTGATCCCCACGTCGGCCTCGACGTACAGCCGGCGCATGTACCGCCGGGCGATCATCGTCAGCTCCTCGGGGCTCTCCGTCGGCGCACTGCCGAGATGTTCCTCGAAGAGCTTGCTGATCTCGCCGCGGCGGACATGCATGCACGGGAAGACGAAGTGGAAGGGGGGCTCGCCCCGCAATTGCTGGATGAACTCCCCGAGGTCGCTCTCCACCACGCCGTAGCCCTCGGCCTCGAGAGCGGCGTTGAGATGGATCTCCTCGGTGGTCATGCACTTGCTTTTGATGATCGCCTTGGCGCCGGCGGCGCGGACGATCCCGAGGATGATCTCACGCGCCTCGGCCGCATCGCGGGCCCAGTGGACCTTGCCGCCGCCGACCTCGAAGGCGTCGGCGAAGCGGACGAGCATCTCGTCGAGCCGGTTGACGGCGTTCCACTTGGCGAGGTTGGCGGCGTCGCGGGCGTGCTCCCAGTCGCGGTAACGGGCCTTTTGGCCGTCGCGCGTCGTGTAGTAACCGGCCAGGGCGCGGCGGAGGAAGGCGCGGTGGTCGGTGTCGCGAACGTATTCGCGGGCGTCGTGGAGAAACCGCTTCTTTGCCCCGTGGGAGCCCCGTTCGGCGTCCCCGGAGGGATCGGCATGGGAGCCGGGATGGGGCGCCGCGATCGGTGACGGATGGGGAGGCATGGCGGGCGCGGCGTGGGGTATGAAGGGGCTCCGCATAGAATAGCCGTCCGACGGTGGCGTCGGCAGACGCGAAGGGGAGCCAAAAGGGCGCGACGCGTGGATTTTCCCGCTGCGACAGGCTAAAAGAGGGTTTTCAGCAGCGCGGAATTCCGCGCGGCGCCTCCCGGCGGTGGCGGATTCCCGCCCGGGCTCCGTGCGCGGCCTGCCGAGCGATCCCCAAAGGCGGGTGAGGCGTGATCGTACCTCCATCATTCGGCGAGCACCTCCTCTGGACGGGGGGGCTGTGGGTCGCGCTGGCCTCGCTGTGGGCTGCAATCTGCATGTGGGTCGACCGCGATGCCCGGAAGGTGTTTGGCCAGGCGCTCCCCTGGAATCTGATCTTCGCCGCAGTCGGCGTGCTCCTCTTCTTCGCCACCTGGCAGGCCGGGTTGGGGCCGCTGGTGCTCTTCGCTCTTCTCGTGCCCGCGTTCACGCTCGGGTATGTGGCGCTGCGCGACTCGAAGGCCAAGCCGACTGACAAGATCCTCTCGGCGACGTTCGCCCGGCGGACGGGGCGGAAACTCGCCGTCCGACTCGGGCTCGAGAGACAATTCGACCGGGCCTTCCCGGTGGGGGCATCGGGCGGCCTGACGAGGACCGGCCCCGCGCCGCGGATCGTCCTTCTGAAGAAGGACGGCACCACCGTCGACGGCAAGGGGGGTGGGCTCGACCGCGAGACCTCGCAGGCGGTGAAGACCGTCCAGGAGATGTTTCTCAAGGCGGTCGATCTGCGGGCCACCGACATCCACTGCGAGCCGAAGAGCAACGATGAATACGTCGTCCGTTGCCGCATCGACGGGATCCTCCAGAACATCGCGGCCTTTCCCGCCGACGAGGGGAAGGCGGTCCTCTCGGCGATGAAGGTGCTCGGCGACATGGATATCGCCGAGAAGCGTCGCCCGCAGGACGGGACGTTCACCGTCCTCATGGAGGACCGGCGTTTCGACGTCCGCGCCGCCTCGGCCCCCACGAACTTCGGCGAGAAGATGGCGCTGCGGCTCCTCGACGCCGACGGTGGGATCGTCAAGGGGGGGCTCGGCGCGATCGGCATGAAGGATTCGGTCGTCGCTCATCTCCGCGAGATTATCCAGCAGCCGCACGGCATGCTCATCGTCTGCGGGCCGACTGGCTCGGGGAAGACGACGACGCTCTACTCCGCGCTCTCGGAGATCGACGTCAACTCCAAGAACATCATCACGATCGAGGACCCGATCGAGTACCGCCTCGAGGGGATCTCGCAGACCGCGGTCAACGTGGCCGCCGAACTGACCTTCGCCAAGATCCTCCGCTCTACGCTCCGGCAGGATCCCGACGTGATCCTCATCGGCGAGGTCCGCGACAAGGAGACGGCCGAGATCGCCATGCAGGCGGCGATGACGGGGCATTTCGTGTTTACGACGCTCCACGCCAACGACGCCCCCACGACGATCACGCGGCTCCTCGACATCGGCGTCGAGGCGACGCTCATCCAGTCGGCCGTTTCCGCGGTCCTCGCCCAACGGCTCGTCCGCGTCCTCTGCCCGAAGTGCAAGCAGGCCGTCCAGCTCTCCGACGAGATCAAGCAAAAGTGGGGGATCGCGGCCGGGAAGGATGTGACGGTCTACCAGGAGAAGGGATGTCCGGCGTGCCATGGCACCGGCTTCCGCGGGCGCACCGGCCTCCACGAGCTCATGATCTTCGACAACTCGATCCGCGAGCTCCTCGTCGGCCGCCCCTCGATGCAGACGATCCGCCAGGCGGCGCGTAAGGGAGGGATGAAGACACTCCTCGAGGCGGGCGTCGGCAAGGTGCTCGCGGGGATCACGAGCGTCAGCGAGATGCAGCGGGTGGCGAAGTAGCGTGGCAGGGGGACTTCCCCGCGACGGCCGAAAGACACCAGGCACGGCGACGTGCCACGAGGGACAGGGTTGACGATGTTGTTCGCCGATTCGATGGTCCAACAGTCTGCGGGCCTGATCACCATCCTGATCGTGGCCCTGATCGCCTGGCTCGGCTCGCGCTACGGGCTGTTCCTGGCCACCGTCTGGGGCCTCCAGGCGGTGGCCTCGGTCGTGGCCGCGTTCGCGATCACCGACCATGTCGATGGGCTGTTGATGTGGGCCGGGATGACCAACGAATTCGCGATGGTGTGGCGGCAGTCGATCGCCTTCGTGACGAGCGTTGCCCTCGTGGCGATCGTCATCCGTCTGGCGGTAGGGGGGGCGATCCAGGAGGGAGCGACGAACTATCCGCCGCTGGTTGACTTGGCCGGTGGGGGGATCGTCGGCGCGGCGGCGGGGCTCGTCGTCGCCGGGACGCTCCAGGTGATTCTCGCCATGGCCCCGCTCCCCGAGTCGATGGCCTTCGACCCCACGAAGGTCGGCTGGGATCTCGGCCGGGGGATCATTGAACTGGTCGGCCACTGCGCGCCGTCGATGACGAGCGCGGAGCGTGGGATCATGATGGACGGCGAGCCGGGCTTCCGGCCGGAGAAGGAGGATCCCTCCAAGGCTCCGCCGCCGGCGCCGGTCGATCCCTCGCAGCCGGTCCTCGAGAAGATCGAACTGCCGCAGTGGAGTGAGGTGTTCGCTGACGTCAACTGGAACCAGCAGTGGGACGAAGGGGAGAAGTATGTCGACGCCGACGACGACGGTGCTTTCACCTGGTGTCTGCGGACCAACGACCTCAACACGAACAAGACCCGCGACATCGGGCTCCGTGAGCGGTATGGCCTCGGGCCCTGGGTGACGGTGCGGACGGTCGAGAAGCAGGAGGTGCAACGGCTGCAGAGAAACGGGAAGCTCGGACCGATCTTGGGGCTCCCCTATCCCCCGCCCGGAGGGCTGTCGCCGGGGGTAAAGCCCCCGGCAGGGTTTTCCACCGTGATCGATCCGGCAGACGGACAGGCAGCGCCGGCTTTCCCCGGTGGGCCGCAGTCGCCGGGACCCGGGCCAGCGGGCCAACCTTTCCCCCCCGCCAGCCCCGGCACGCTGCCAGGCGTTCCGAAGCAACCTGGCCAGCCCGCAGCGCTGGCACCCGCCGCTGCGCCCCAGGCGCCGGGAGTTCCCCAACAACCCGGACAACCCCAGCCGCCGGGAGTCCCCGCCGACCAACCGGCGGCGGCGCCGACCCCGATCCAGCCCGCCCCTCCGCCGCCCGCTCCGGTCGTGGTTCCAGGGCGCGCCAACGAGACTCCGAAACCGGCTCCAGGTCCGGCCAATCCGTTCAAGCCGGCACCGAAAAAATAGCGACCGCTCCCAGCGACCGTCAGGTCGAGGCGAGCACCTCGGCCAGATGGATCGTGCGGGGCTTCTTCCCTTGGCGGGAGAGCCAGCCGTCGATCTGGAGCTGGCAGCTCGGATCACTCGACACGATCCAATCGCACTCTGTCCTGGCGAGCGACCCGGCTTTCACCTCCGCCATGGCGGTGGAGATCATCGGGAACTTCACGCTGAACAGCCCGCCGAAGCCGCAGCAGCTCTCCGGCTCATCGCACTCGACCAGCTCGAGCCCCCCGACGGCCGCGAGGAGCCTCCGCGGCGCCGTCTTGATCCGCAGTTCGCGGAGGCCGTGGCAGCCGTCGTGGTAGGTGACGCGGTGGGGGAACCGGGCGCCGACATCGGTAACACCGAGATGGTCGACGAGAAACTCACCGAACTCGAACGTCCGGGAGGCGAGATCGAGGGCCCGCTGCTCGTGCGGGGTGCCGGCGAGGAGCTCCGGGTAGAAGACGCGCATCATCGCCACGCAGGAGCCGCTCGGGCCAACGACGGCGCCTGCCCCCTCGAAGACATCGAGCGCCCGAATGGCAACCGTGCGGGCCTCTTCCCAGTACCCGGAATTGTAGCTCGGCTGGCCACAGCAGGTCTGGGCAGGGCGGAACGAGATCCGATGCCCGAGGCGTTCGAGGACCGTAGCGACGGCCATCCCCACCCGCGGGTTCATCTGGTCGACGAAGCAGGGGATAAAGAGGTCGACGTCCATTACTTCTTTTTGTTCTTCCGCTCGATCGCCCGGACCATCGCGGCCCCCATGTCGGCGGGGCTGGCGGCGACCTCGATGCCGGCACTTTCAAGGGCAGCAAGCTTGGCCTCGGCCGTTCCCTTGCCACCGGAGATGATCGCGCCGGCATGGCCCATCCGCTTCCCCGGCGGGGCGGTCTGGCCGGCGATGAAAGCGGCCACCGGCTTCGTGACATGGTGCTTCACGAACTCCGCCGCCTCCTCTTCAGCGGAGCCACCGATCTCCCCCATCATGAGGATCGAGTGGGTGTCGGGATCGGCCTCGAAGAGGGCGAGGATGTCGATGAAGCTCGAGCCGACGAGCGGATCGCCACCGAGCCCGACGCAGCTACTCTGGCCGTGGCCGAGTTGGGTCAGTTGCCAGACGGCCTCGTAGGTGAGCGTGCCGGAGCGGCTCATCACGCCAACGTGGCCCGGCGTGTGGATATAGCCGGGCATGATTCCGATCTTGCACTGCCCTGGGGTAATCACGCCGGGGCAATTGGGGCCGATGAGCCGGCTCTTCGATGCCCGCACCACCGGCACGACGCGCGCCATGTCGAGCACCGGGATCCCTTCGGTGATCGCGATCACCAGCGGAATCTCCGCCCCCACCGCCTCGAGGATCGCGTCGGCGGCGAAGGCCGGCGGCACGAAGATCATCGTGGCGTTGGCGCCGGTGGCGGCGACCGCCTCGGCAACCGTATCGAAGACGGGCAGGTCGGCGACCGTCTCCCCTCCCTTGCCGGGCGTCACGCCGCCGACCATCCGCGTTCCGTAGTCGAGGCAGCCGCGGGTATGGAACTCCCCCACCTTGCCGGTGATGCCCTGACAGATGACGCGGGTGTCACGGTTGACGAGGATGCTCATGGTGGTGTGATGGCCGGGAGGCGTGGAGAGGAGAGAGTGCTATTCGGGCTGGAGTGGGGGGAGCGATCGGCGGCCGTCGCGACGATCAGGCCTTGAGCCCCTTGGACGCGGCCACGACCTTCTTGGCGGCGTCGGTGAGGCCGTCAGCGGTGATGATCGTCGTGCCGCTGTTGGCGAGGATCTTCTTCCCCTCCTCGACCTCGGTCCCCTCGAGGCGGACGACGAGGGGGACGGTGAAGCCGACGGTCTTCGAGGCCTCGATGAGGGCGTTGGCGATCGTCGTACAACGCATGATCCCGCCGAAAATGTTGACGAGGATCGCCTTGACATTCTTGTCGGAGAGGATGATCCGGAACGCCTCGGTGACCTGCTTGACATCGGCGCCGCCGCCGACGTCGAGGAAGTTGGCCGGTTCGCCGCCGTGGTATTTGACGAGGTCCATGGTGCTCATGGCGAGGCCGGCGCCGTTGACGAGACAGCCGATCGTGCCGTGGAGCTTCACGTAGGAGAGCCCGGCGGCGGCGGCCCGCGTCTCGGCAGGCTCCTCCTCGTTCTCGTCGCGGAGGGCGGCGACATCCTTATGGCGGAACAGCGCGTTGTCGTCGAAGGTCATTTTCGCGTCGAGGGCGACCATCGTGCCGTCCTTCGCGAGGACGAGCGGGTTGATCTCGAGGAGCGACGCGTCGAGGTTCACGAAGGCCTTCGTGAGCGCCTTGAAGAACTGCTCCGCGGCCCTCCAACTTGCCGTCGGGAGACCGAGGCGGGCCGAGAGGACGCGCGTCTGCCAGGCGGAGAGGCCGCGGTCCGGGTCGAACGGCTCGGTGATAATCAGCTCCGGGGTCTTCGCCGCCACCTCCTCGATGTCCATGCCGCCGGCAGTGCTGGCGATCAGGACCGGCGACCCGGCCTGCCGGTCGACGAGGATCGCGCAGTAGAGCTCGCGTTCGATGGCGCATCCGCTCTCCACGAACACCTGGTGCACGACATGCCCCTCGGGGCCGGTCTGGATCGTGACCAGGGTCTGGTCGAGGAGGCCCTTGGCGATCCGCGCCGCGTCGTCGGCGCTCCTGGCGAGCTCCACGCCGCGCTGCGTCGAGCCCTTCACCATCCCCTTGCCGCGGCCGCCGGCATGGATCTGGGCCTTGACCGCGCAGATGGGCGTACCAAGCGCGGTGAACGCGGCGGCGGCCTCCTCGGGGGTGCGGGCCACCCTCCCTGCGAGGACCGGCACGCCGGCGGCGCGGAGGAGCTCCTTGGCCTGGTATTCATGGATTTTCATGCCGGTCTTCCTTTCGCAATCGGGCCGGGGGCGGTCGCGACCCACCGGGTCGACACTATCGCACACCCCCGCCGGTGTTTCCAACCGATCGCCGTTCCCGCCACGGCTGGTGGAGTTTTCTGCGGTGCGGGGTCACTCTCCCCGCCGTGTGGTCCGCGCCAGATGACGCTCCACGAGCCCCGGATCGAAGCCCTCGGCCACCGCCCGGATCGCCGCGCGGACCGCCTGCGGCGCGAGCCGGTAGTGGTTGACCCGGAGAAGCGACACTTTGGCATAGGGAATCCCGGCGGCGAGCAACCGCCGGGGGAGGAGCTCGGCGGGATTGTGGTACCGGCGGCGGATTCTCCGCAGGAGCCGCCAGGCGGCAAAAGGCCTCTGTGCGGAAAGGTCGGCCACCACATCGCGCCACCCGGGAGGGGCTTCCCTGCCGGCGTCGTAGAGGGCCGCGATCCGGAAGCCGGCAGCCATGACCTGCTCCGAGAGCCCGACCTCGTAGCGGCTGATGACGTCGTCCTTCGTCGATTGGGGGACGACGGCGCTCCAAAAATCCCTCCAGCACGCTGACGCGAGCAACGCTCGTCGGGCGGCGAGGAACCAGGATTGGAGGTGGGGCCGCGGGAATCGACCGCCGTGGCGTGGGGGCTGCGTGGAGATCACCATCCCCCACAGGTCGGCCCCTGCCGTGCGGGGATCGGTGAACATCGGCGCCGCGTCGAACAGCGGCCCGTAGACGCTGTCGTTGACACATACCACCTCGTCGAATCCCGCCGCCTCGACGCCTCCGGAGGGGGAGAGCATACGGAGGCCGGCCTGCCAGCTGCCGAAGTCGTAGCCGACGTTCTCGCGCGGCAGGAACGTGTCGACGGTTCCCACGAGGTCGTCAGGGAGGCGGCGCAGCGACGTCGAAACGACCACCAGCCTGGCCGCGAGTGCCCGATACGCGCGGAGGGCGTGGATGACATGCGGGTCGACGATCCCGTCGGGATCATGGTGCGCGAGAATGATCGCACGGCGCATGGCGGGGAGTGCTCGCGGTGGCCAGGGCCCCGCCGGAGCGGGCGTCGGTTCAGGCCGCCCGACGGCGGGCCGTCCGCAGCCGTTCCTGGAGCCGGCCGACGCGGCGAAGCGGCGCGCTGCGGTCGCCGCCGCCGGGGAGGAGGCGGAGGATGTCGGGAAGGTGGTCGAGCGTCTGTCTGGCAGCGTCGAGCTCGCCCCGCGCCAGTTGCTTCTCGACCGTCCGCAGCGCCGAGCCGGCATACCAGCGGGCGCTCCGTTCCCGGACCCGTTCCCGATCGACCGCCGGAAGGAGGCTGGCGTTGAGCTCGATCGCCTGGAGGAGGTCGGGCCACACCGCACCGCTGTTGAGGAGGCGGTGGGATTCGTTCCCCCGATGCCGGCGGTAGACGGCGAGCACGCGCGGGTCGTACCACACCGGGCAGGCGGCGGCGATCCGCACCCACATCTCCCAGTCGAGCGCGTGGCACAGATCGGCGCGGAAGCCCCCGATCCGCTCGTAGACGCTGCGGGCTACGACGGCGGCCGGCGTCTGCACGCGTTGGCGCTCGGCGATCCTCGGCAGCCAGCCGGCGAGCACGCCGGCGGTCCACTGCTGCCGCGACGCGGTCTTGATGAAACGATCGTCGCCGTCGACGATCCGGCTGCGGCAAAACGCCATCCCGATGGTGGGGGCGGCCCGAAAGGCATGTCCGATGCGGTCGTAGAACCCGGGAAGGACATGGTCGTCTTGGTGGAGGAGGTGGACGAGCCTCCCGCGGGCGAGCGACAGGCAGCGATTCCAGTTGCCGGCCAGGCCGGCGCGAGACTGATTGAGGAGAACCTCGACACGGCCGGCCGGATCGAAGGAGCGGACGAGCGCGCGGACATCGACCTGCCGCGAGCCGTCGTCGACCACGGCGATCTGCATGGCCGCCGGGTCGGGGGCCTGCGCGAGCACCGCCGCGAGCGATTCTCCGAGCCGGTGGTCCGGCTCGTAGGTCGGCAGCATGACCGAGAACGTCGGCCGCGGCACCCCCTCCGGCACCGGGGCGATCCCGCCGAGTACCGGTGTTTGGAAACCCGGGCGATGGCCCGCCCCGCCGCGGCCCAGCGGGGCGGAGGGAGTCTCGTCTTCGTGGACGTGGATCCAGTCGCGCGCCAGAAAAATCCGGGGGGATGACCCTGGATCGAGGAGGCGGTGACGGTGCCGGACGGTCGAGGTGTGATGCCGGTGGAACATGGGCTGACGCCGGAGAATGGTCCGTTTCTACCGACTGTATCGGCGGAAAGGGCCGGTGCGCTCCAGACCAGCTTTTTTTCAACCGACCCCGGGGGCGGTTCGCTCTCTGCCCAGCCATCCCCGATTCACCACCCCGCCGCGGCGCCGATCGGCGCGAGGAAGGGGCGCCGCCGGACTTGGAAACCGGGCTGGCCGTGGCAGACCGAATCAGGTAACTCCCCCGCAGGACTGCGCGGACCCGGTCGACACGGGTTCGCCGCCCACCCTTCCCCGAGAGACCGTATGCCAGCCTTCACCGTCCGCACCACCTCCGCCGATCCGGCGGCGATCGCCGACGTCACCTTCAAGGCGCTCAACCGCCATGCCGACTCCCGGGGCTGGCTCGTGGAAATCTACCGCGAGGACGAACTGGCCTCCGCGCTCCATCCGGTGATGGCCTACGTCAGCCAGACGCAGCCGGGCGTGGCCCGCGGGCCGCACGAACATGTCGATCAAACCGACTACTTCGCCTTCATCGGCCCCGGCGATTTCGAGCTCCTCCTCTGGGATGCGCGCGCGGATTCGCCGACGTACGGGCTCCACACCCGCACGATCTGCGGCCAGTCGAACCCCTGCGCCGTGACGATCCCGCCGGGGGTTGTCCACGCCTACCGCAACACCAGCCCCGTGCCGGGCTGGGTGTTCAATGGCCCCAACCGGCTCTATGCCGGGCCGGGCAAAGAGGAGAAGGTCGACGAAATCCGGCACGAATGCGACGAGAGCTCGCCCTTCCGCATTGGCGGTGGCATTCCCCGTCGGGCGAGCGCCTGACGTGTTGTGGCCGATCGATCCCGACGCTCCGACCCGTTCCCACCATCCCAGGGCTGCACCATGTCCCCCCCGCGCGGCGCGTCGTCGAACCATCGCCTCACCCTTGCCGGCATCGAGCCGGTACACGCCGGCGACCAGCCTGTCCAACCGCCGCTGAAGGGGATCGTGCTGGCCGGCGGGGCCGGCACGCGGCTCAACCCGATGACGCTGGCGATCTCGAAGCAGCTTCTACCGATCTACGACAAGCCGATGGTCTACTATCCGCTCTCGGCGCTGATGCTCGCCGGGATCCGCGACATCCTGCTGATTTCGACGCCGCACGACCTCCCCCACTTCCAGCGCCTCCTCGGCGACGGCAGCGCGTTCGGCGTGGCGCTTTCCTACGCCGAGCAGCCGCGGCCGGACGGGCTCGCGCAGGCCTTTCTCATCGGCCGCGATTTCCTCGGCGGGGCCCGCGCCGCGCTCGTCCTCGGTGACAACATCTTCTACGGGCACGGCTTCCAGAACGTCCTGCGGCGCGCGGCCGATCGGGACGACGGGGCGACGATCTTCGCCTATCCCGTCCGCGATCCGGAGCGGTTCGGCGTCGTCGAATTCGACGACGCCGGGTGCGCGGTGTCGCTCGAGGAGAAGCCGATGGCGCCGAAGAGCCATCATGCCGTGCCGGGGCTCTATTTTTACGACGCGCGGGTCTGCGACCTTGCCGCGGCGCTGGCGCCGAGCCCGCGCGGCGAGCTCGAGATCACCGATCTCAATCGCGTCTATCTGGAGGAGAAGGCCCTCCGGGTCGAGACCCTCGGCCGCGGCTTCGCCTGGCTCGACACCGGCACCCCCGACTCGCTCATGCAGGCCTCCGGTTTCGTGCAGACGATTCAGGAGCGGCAGGGGCTCAAGATCGCCTGCCTGGAGGAGATCGGCTACCGGATGGGCTGGCTGTCGCGGGATGGCCTCGAGACGGCCGGCCGGAAGATGAACAATGACTACGGCCGCTACCTCGTCCAGATCGCCGGCGAGGAACTGGCAGGGGGACCGGCGCATGTCGACGACGGGCACGATCGCGGTTACCGGGTCATCTGGCCAACTGGGGAGGACGCTGTGCCGGCTGCTCGGCAGCAGCGCCGTGGCGCTGCCTAGGAGCAGCCTCGACATCGCCGATCCGATGGCCGTCCGCGCCGTCATCGGCCGCCTCCGTCCGCGCGCCGTGATCAACTGCGCCGCGTGGACCGCCGTCGACAAGGCCGAGACCGAGCCGGCCGCCTGCCGGGCCGCAAACGTCCATGCCGTCGCGGCCCTCGCCGCCGCCTGTCGCGAAGTCGACGCGATCCTCGTTCAGATCAGCAGCGATTACGTCTTCGGCGCCGATGCGGCCCGGAAGACCCCCTACCGCGAAAACGACGCCACCGGCCCGCTCGGCGAATATGGCGCGAGCAAGCTTGCCGGCGAGGTGGCGGCCCGGGGCTGGGAGCGGCATCAGGTGGTGCGCACCTGTGGCCTCTACTCGGCAGGGGAGTCGGGCCCGGTCCGCGGCCGCAACTTCGCCGACACGATGCTCGTGCTGGCCCACGACCGGCCGGAGGTGCGCGTTGTCGCCGATCAGTTCTGCACGCCGAGCTACGTGCCGCACGTCGCCGCGGCGATCGTGGCGCTGCTCGAAGACGGTACGCCTGGCACCTACCACGCCACGAACGCCGGCGGCACCTGCTGGCACGAGTTCGCCACGGAGCTTTTTCACCAGGCGCGGCTGCCAACGGTCGTGACCGCGATCACCTCAGGGGAGTATCCCAGCCCCGTCGCCCGCCCACCGTACAGCATCCTCGACACCGCGAAGCTCGCGAGGCTCGGGATCACCCTCCCTGAATGGCGCCAGGGGATCGCCGACTACCTGGCGGCGCAGTGGCGTACGCTGACGTGGCAGAGGCCAGGGTCTGTCCGCGCTCCCGCTCATCAGCCAGCGTTCCCGCCGGCAGAGGCCGCGTAGCCTTCTGGCCGTCGACGGGTTAGCCACCCGATCGTGAGCCGCGTTCGGCCCCGGGGTGGATGCGGCGCGGTTTCGCCACGCTCCGAGCAGAGTTTGCTCGGAAGGCAAGGTCGCGCCGTCCTGGTGCTGCTCGTTGGCCGCAGGGAAGCGCCGTCGACAGGCAAGACGTTGGCGATACGAGAAGCGGCGCGGCAGCGGCGGATCTCCGGATCTGCTAAAATGCACCGCGTTGGATTTCCTTCTGTCGAGGGAGACGGTACCGCACCCTCGAGCAGGGATATGCGCGGGCTGCGGCCGAAGAAAATCGCTTTGCAGTGATTGTTCCAGCCACGAAAATAGATCTCTCTTGCCGAACCGTTCGCGGCCATTGACGATCGTCTCGAAAGCCGCCATGCGGAGGTCGTTCGTCGAGCGCCGCCGCCCGACAGGCTCCTACGGTAGGTGACCGTGCTGCCCGGAGACTGATCCCCCGGAAGGTCCGATCCACCTGTGAAGCGTTTCCTCCCCACGGTCCTCATCGTCGCATTCGTTGGTGGCCTCGTCTTGGCAATGCCGGTGGCGATCCGCCGCTGGTCGGCACGCCTGTCCACCGCCGCGGCGGCGAAGCTCGATGCAGCCCTTCAGGCGGCGGCTGACGGGGACGACGACGGGGCGATCGAGCGCTACCGGGCCTACGTCGACAGCGTCGGGCCGAATCCCGATCCGGCCGCCCTCGAGGCCTACGCCCTCCTGCTCCTCCGCCGGGCCGCCCGGCCCACGCCACGGGGCAACGACGTGGCGGCCGCCTTCGATGCCGCCGAGGTGGCGATTCGGCAGCGCCCGGAGAGTGTCGAACTGCGCCGCCAGCTCGGCGGAGTCAAGCTCGCCGCGGGCAAACCGATCGAAGCCCGCGAGCACCTCCTCATTGTTCGGGACGCCATCGCCCGCGGGGCATCGCCCGCCGCTGCCAACGTGATCGACCTTCTGCTGGCCAAGTCGTGGGCGGCGACCGGCGATCACGACCGGGCCGCACCGATTTTCGCCAGCCTCATCGGCTTCGATCTGGGGGAGCAATCGTTTGCCGTTCCCGAGGCCCCCGAGGGAACCGCCCCAGTTCCCCCCGCGGACGCCGAAGCTTTTCTCCTCTTGGCCAGCCTCCTCCGCGAGCGGCTCCGCGCCGAGGCGGCGGCCGACACGGTCCTCGAGCGGGCCCACGAGCTCCATCCGGATGATGTCGAGGTGCTGCTGGCGTACACCCGGATGAAGGCCGCGGCCGATGACACGGCGGCAGCCCGGGCGGCGGCAGCGCGTGCGGCTGAAGTCGATCCGACGAATGCCGTCGCGATCCTCGCCGACGCCCAGATGAGATCCCACGGCGGCGATCTGGCCGACGCCACGGCGGCCTTCGCGGCGGCACGGGCGCAGTTCCCCGACGACAAGGGGATTTTTCTTGCCGCCAGCGGGCACTGCCAGCGCTACGGCACGGAGAACGAGACCCTCGAGCTCCTCGCCGAGGGGCTCGCGAAGTATGCCGATGAACCACGGTTTCTCGCGTTTTTGGTGGCCATGCCGATCAGCCCCGATTCGCTTGCGCCTTTCGAGCAGGCGCTCGACGACGCCCGGACTCAACGCGCCGTTGACCATCCAGCGCTTCTGATTCTCGAGGCGCGGCTGCTCCTCGAGCGGCATCAGTGGTATCGGGCGGAGCAGCTCCTCGGCCGGAGCCGGTCGATGGTGCCGGAGGCTACGAAACGCCAGATCGACTTCATGCTGGCCGCCTGCCACGATCGGCTCGGCGACGACGACCTCCGCGTGGCGTTGTTCCAGCGTTATCTCCAGCCCGGAGCCACCGCCGACTTCATCCTGGAGGGGTTGGCGGGAGCCCAGCTCGATCTCGGCCAGACGGATGCCGCGCTTTCGACGGCACGAATGCTCGAGCGGCAGTGGGGTGAGTCGGTCGGGTCGAAGGATGACGCCGACGACGGGGCAAACAGCGGCCGCGCCCTCCTGGATGGGCTCTCCACGATCGTGGAAGTGGAACGGCTGCAACCCGCGGCGAAGCGCGACTGGAGCACCGCCTGGAAGCTCCTGGCGGACCTTGAAACCAAGCCTTGGGCAGCCCCGTGGCAATTGTCCCTGCCGCGCGCCGAGATCGTCGCCTCCGGCGGCGACACCGCCGCCGCCCTCGCGATCCTCGATCCATTCCTGGCCGAGAATCCAGAGCTTCATCCGCTCCAGGCGCGGCGGTTGACCTGGCTTTCCAAGCAGGACGGGATCGATGGAGGGCGCGAGGCCTTTGCCCAGATGCCCCCGGCCACGCGTGCCCAGCCGAAGGTGCTCTTGGCGCTCGCTGCGGCCGAGCGCGACGCCGCGGTTGGGGACGACCGGGCATGGATGGAACAGATCGCCTTGCTGGCCGATGCCCTTCCCGATGCCACCGATGCCCTCGAAGTGTTTGCGGCGCTCGCCGGCATGGCCGCCGAAGCCGGGTGGCTCGAGGAATCGAGCGCGATGTGGCGGCGGGGTGCGAAGGCGAAACCGGACGACTTCCGCCCACCGCTCGGCCTGGCCCTGCTGGCAGCCCGAAAGGGGCATGTCGACGAGGCTCGGGCCTCCACGGTGGCGGCTGCTTCCTCCGCGGAGGCAGGGGCTGCTGCCGCCGAGATGGCCACGGCTGTCGCGGCGGCGGCGGCGGCTGCCGCGGAGGTCGCGAAGCTCGACGGGGCCGACACGCCGCGGAGCCGGGTGGCGCTGGCCGCGGCGCTTCTGGCCGAGGCACGGGCCGGCGAGCGAGGGACGGTCGTCACCCCGTCGGTCCCCCATCGGATGCCGGCCAAGGAGGCGGCCTTGCTGCGGAATGCCTCGCAACGACTCGTCGAGGCCGCCAATGACAGGCCCACGTGGCAGCCGATCGCGGCGCTCGCCGGTGAGATCGCCTTGGTCCGCAACGATCTCTCGGCCGCGATCGAGCAGTTCAAGCAGGCCCGGGCGTTCGGCCCGGACAACGCCCCGTTGACGCGCGACCTCGTCGCGACGCTCACCAAGGCCGGCCGGTTCGCTGAGGCCAATCTCCTCCAGGCCACCGTGGCTCCGGCCGAGTTGGGAGGGGCGGTGCGGACGAGCATCGAGGCCGAGATGCGGACCGGAGACCTCGAAGCTGCCGCCGAGCGGACGCTGCGGGCGGTCGACGTAGAGCATGCTGATGCCGAGACGCTCCTCTGGCTGGGGCGGCTGTGCGCCCGAGCCGGGCGGCGCGAGGAGGCGGGCTCGCTGTTCCTCCGCGCCACGGAAACGGCGTCCGGGAATCCGGATACCTGGCTCTGGCTGGCGCGGTGGGAGGTGGCAGGGGGGAGCAGAGACGCGGGCGAAGGGGTGATCGCCCGGGGGATCGAGGTGCTGCCGGAGGGGGCCAGAAAGCTGCTCGCGGCGCGCGGGGCCGTCACGGTTGGCAGGCTTGACGACGCCGAGCGTGGCTTCCTTGCGGCCGTTGCCTCCAGCGGAGCCGATCTCGCCCCGGCCGGTCATACGGTCGACTTCTATCTCCAGCAGGGGAAGCCGAAACAGGCGGAGGCGTTCCTCGAGAAACTGATCGGGAGCGTGGCCGGTGACAGCAGCCGCAACGACCTCGAGTCATGGGCGGTGAGGCGGCTCGACGGCCTGCGGGCCGCCGCCAAGCTCCCCGACCCAGGCCGCTGACCGTCCGGCCTCCACGGCCCGGGGCACCGCTATGCTGTGGATCCGTTTCCCCCTCCCCCGGACATGCCCCCATGTCGCCCGATGCCATCCGGAAACTCCGCGCCGAAGCGTTCGGGAGTTTCGTCCTCGTCTTCATCGGCACCGGGGCGATCGTATCGGACGATCTCTTCGGCGGGGATGTCACCCATGTCGGCGTGGCGCTCGTCTTCGGGCTGGTCGTGATGGCGCTGATCTATGCCCTCGGCGACCTCTCCGGCTGCCATCTCAATCCCGCTGTCACGATCGGCTTCGCGCTGGCCGGACGGTTCCGCTGGCGGGATGTGCTCCCCTACGTCGCCGCGCAGTGTGGCGGGATGGTGGTCGCCAGCCTCGTCCTCCGGGGACTGTTCCCCGACCATGCCACGCTCGGGGCCACGCTCCCCGCCGGCGCCGCGCTGCAGTCGTTTGTCCTCGAGGTGCTGCTGACGCTGATTCTCATGGTGGTGATCCTCTGCGTCGCCACCGGGGCGAAGGAGAAGGGGATCATGGCCGGGGTCGCGGTCGGTGCCGTGATCGCGGTCGAGGCGCTGTTTGCCGGGCCGGTGAGTGGCGCCTCGATGAACCCGGCCAGGTCGTTGGCACCGGCGCTGGTCACGCTCCGGCTGGGGAGCCTGTGGATCTATCTTGTCGCCCCGGTTTTCGGGGCCGCCGTCGGCGTGATCGTGTGGCGGTCGCTGCAGCCGACAGACGGGGAGGATCGCTCCGTGTCCCGGCCCCGCTCCGCCGCCAGCTGACCCCCGTTCAGGCCGCCTGGGCCTCCCCGGCACCGAGGCCGAGGCGTTCCTGGCGGTAGCCGCCGCTGGCGATCCGATCGACCCAGGCACCGTTGGCGAGATACCAAGCAACGGTCTTTTCCAGTCCTGTGGCGAACGTCTCCGCCGGGCGCCATCCGAGCTCCCGCTCGATCTTCGAGAAGTCGATGGCGTAGCGGCGGTCGTGGCCGGGGCGGTCTTTGACGGACGTGATCAGCGACTCGCATGGCGCGTGGGGGAGATCGGGCCGCAGTCGGTCGACCATCCGGCAGATCTCACGGACGACCTCGAGATTCGTCCGCTCACAGGCCCCACCGATGTTGTACACCTCGCCGACCCGGCCCCCTCGCAGCACGGTGCGGATCGCCCGGCAGTGATCGCTCACGTAGAGCCAGTCGCGGATCTGCCCGCCGTCACCGTAGACCGGGAGCGGCTTACCGGAGAGGCAGTTGAGGATCATCAGCGGGATCAGCTTCTCCGGGAACTGGAAGGGGCCGTAGTTGTTCGAGCAGTTGGTGGTCAGCGTCGGCAGGCCGTAGGTGTGGTGGTAGGCGCGGACGAGGTGATCGCTGGCCGCCTTCGACGCCGAGTAGGGGGAGTTGGGGGCGTAGGGGGTCGTTTCGCTGAAATGCCCGGTGGAGCCGAGCGACCCGTAGACTTCGTCGGTCGAGACATGGAGGAAGCGGAAATCGAGCTGCTGGTCACCGGGGAGCCCCGTCCAGTGGCGGCGGACCTCGTCGAGGAGCCGGAACGTACCGACGACGTTCGTCGTCACGAAGGCGGCCGGGCCGTCGATCGAACGATCGACATGGCTCTCGGCGGCGAAGTTGATGACGGCTCGCGGCCGGTGCTGTTCGAGGAGACCGCGGACGAGCGCCGGATCGCCGATGTCGCCGACGACGAGGACGTGGCGCGGGTTGCCGGCGAGGGGGGCGAGTGAGTCGGGATTGCCTGCGTAAGTGAGGGCATCGAGGTTGATCACTCCACCCTGTTCGGCGGCGATCCATTGGCGGACGAACTCCCCGCCGATGAACCCCGCGCCACCCGTCACCAGGATCGGTTGCATGTCGTCCCTCGTGCCTCCCTGCCGAACCGCGATCGACCGATGCGTGGGAGGTGCCCGGAGTCCCTCACCACCTTCGCCGCCACCCAGAGCGGGTTGGTAGCTGATCGGGGAAGTGCGGGGCAAGCGCAGGTTTTCTGCCGCCGACCGCGGCTGAAGCGCCCTCCCGAGGCCACGGAAACAGCTCTTTGTGATTCGGGGCCAAATCGCCAAAATCGGGGCTCTTTCCCGGAGGATCGCTCGATGTCGACCCCAGGCCCTGCACCGTCGAATTGTCGCCCCGGCGGTCGTCCGCGCGTCGTCGTCGATCTGGAGAAGCTCCGGCACATCAATTGCGGGCTGGGGCGTTTCTCCCTTCACCTCGGCCGCGAGCTCCTGGCCCTCGCCGACGACCGCTTCGAGCCGGTGTTCTTTCTCCCCCGGGGGGCCGAGGCGTGGTTTGCCGACGCCGCGCCGCTGCCGGGCGTTCGGTTCGGGAGGCTCGGAGTCGTGCCGTGGAGGAAGGAGGCCGTGCAGCGGTTCTACCGCCCCCTCGTCCGCCCGGTGATGGGGCGTCCCGCCTTCGCGGCCTGGCATGCCACGAACCAGATGTCGCGCTATTGGCCTCTCGATCCGCGCGTGCCGGTGATCCTCACGATCCATGATCTGAACTTCCTCCACGAGGCTCCGCACGACGAGCAATTCGCCATGGCCGCGCGGAAGCTCGCCGATATCCAGCGGAAGATCGACCGCGCCGCCGTGATCGTCACCGATTCGCTCTTTGTGGCGCAGGACGTCGCCAGGCATCTGGTCCTCCGTGACAAGCCCGTCCATGTCGTCCCGCTCGGGGTTCCCCAGCCGGTTCCCGCCGCGACGTCCCGGCCCGGTTTCCTCCCCCCTGGTCCGTTCCTGTTCACGGTGGGGAACTGCCTGGCCCACAAGAACTTCCACGTTCTCCTCGATCTCCTCGAAAAGCTCCCAGGGCAGCGCCTCGTAATCGGCGGCAAGAAGGCGACACCGTACGGGGAATTCCTCGAGCGCGAGGTGGCGGCGCGACGGCTCGGCGACCGGGTGGCACTCCCCGGCGAGGTGAGCGACGCCGACCGGCAGTGGCTCTACGAAAACTGCGAGGCCTTCCTCTTCCCGTCGCTCACCGAGGGGTTCGGGTTCCCGGTTCTCGAGGCGATGCTGTGCGGAAAGCCGGTGTTCATGTCGCGCCGGACGAGCCTCCCGGAGATCGCCGGCGACCACGGCTATTTCTTCGATGCCTACGACGGCGATGCCCTCGCCGCCGCCTACTGGTCGGGGATGGGCCGGTATCACTCCGATCCCGCTGCCGCCGATCGGGCCAGGGAACACGCGCGGAGCTTCTCCTGGCAGCGGATGGCGCGAGGCTATGCGGCCGTCTACGCCGGATTGCTGCCGAGCGGCTTGCGGCGCGCGGCCTGATGGCAGCGGGTGCCGATCCCGTCGCGCGGCGGGCCACAGCGGGGGAGTTGACCCGCGGAAGTGGCCTTGGGGTTCGACGGCGCCCGTGGTACGGTCCCGCCGACGGGGTCCGGGTCCAGGCGAGTGCCCCGGCCGGATGCCCCCCGACCAAGCCACGAATGGCGAGAGCATGGCGATGACACCAGGAACATCTTCGATGCAGCGACGCGCGTTGATCACCGGCGTGACCGGCCAGGACGGCTCGTACCTCGCCGAACTCCTCGTTTCGAAGGGCTATGCCGTCCACGGTTTGCGGCGCCGCTCGAGCACCTTCGGCACGGAACGGATCGAACACCTCATCCGCGGCACCGATCCGTGCGTCGAGCTCCACTACGGCGATCTCTCCGACGCCAGCGGCCTGGCGCGGCTGATCCGGCAGATCCGTCCGCACGAGGTCTACAACCTCGCCGCGCAGAGTCACGTCCGCGTCAGCTTCGACCAGCCGGCCTACACCGCCGACGTCACCGCCGTCGGCACGCTGCGCCTCCTCGAGGCCCTCCGGGACGTCCAAGACGACAGTGGCGAGCAGATCCGCTTCTACCAGGCCTCGAGCTCCGAGATGTACGGCAAGGTGGTCGAGACACCGCAGAAGGAAACGACCCCCTTCTATCCGCGCTCCCCCTACGGCGTCGCCAAGGTGTATGGGCACTGGATCACGGTGAACTACCGCGAGAGTTACGATCTCCATGCCTCTTGCGGGATCCTCTTCAACCACGAGAGCCCGCGCCGCGGCGAGACGTTCGTGACGCGGAAGATCACCCGCGCGGCGGCCCGCATCAAGCTCGGGATGCAGGAGAAACTCCATCTCGGTAACCTCGACGCCAAGCGCGACTGGGGCTTCGCCGGTGACTATGTCGAGGCGATGTGGCTGATGCTCCAGCAGCCGCAGGCCGACGATTACGTCGTCGCCACGAACGAGCTCCACACCGTGCGCGAGTTCTGCGAGCTCACCTTCTCCAGGCTCGGCCTCGATTACCGCGATTTCGTCGAGGTCGACCCGCGTTACTTCCGCCCTGCCGAGGTCGACCTCCTCCTCGGCGATGCGACGAAGGCGCACACGAAGCTCGATTGGACTCCGCGGGTGTCGTTCCAGGAGCTCGTCGAGATGATGGTCGACGGCGACCTCGAACTGGCCCGGCGCGAGCGGAACGCCGGCGGCGCCACGATCTCCCAGCATCGGATGGTGGCCTGACCATGGTGGCGACGCGCGACATAGGCGCCCGGGTCCTCGAGGGCCTGCGCGAGCTGGAGCGGCGCTGGATCCGCCCGCTCGGTCAGCGACTGCGGCCGCCGCGGGCCCGTCGGCAGAAAGCCCGGGGAGGTTCCCCGGAGGCGGAAGAGCTCCTCGTCGCGCTCCTCCGCGCCCGGCTGCGTGATGGTGGGGCCGCGGTGTCGATCCCGGATCTGCCCGCGAGGGCCCCCGCCTCCGAATTGGAGGCGCTCGTGCGGGCCCTCGTCGACGTACCCCCCCGCCATGACGTGGCCGCGGTCGAGTCGCTGCGGAAGGTGGCCTGATTCCCCCCGGGCCGTCGGCCCGCCCGAGCATGCTGATCTACGCCGACCTCCGTTGCCTCCAGGACCCCGGCTTTGCCCGCCGCGGGATCGGGTCGCATGCCGCTTTTCTCCTCACCGCCGCCCGTTCGCTGCGGCGCGGCGCGGTGACGATCGTCGGCTTGGCCGATGCTTCGCTGGGATCGCCCCCCACCGAGGTGGCCGCGCTGTGCGACCGTGTGCAGTACTCATTCGCCCCGCGCTGCGGCGAGCCGGCCGTGTTCCTCTGGCTGTCGCCGATGACCCACGACACGCGGCTCGTCGCCCGGTTCTTCGACCGGCCCGAGATCCTCCCCTGCGCGGTCGTCTACGACTTCATCCCGCTGCTCGACCCCGATCGCTATCTCGCCAGCCGCGCGTCGCTCCTCGCCTATGCGGCAGCCCGCGAGTGGCTGGCCGCCGCCCGGCTCTTCCTCCCGATCTCCACCGCCGTCGGCGACGAGCTCGTCACCCGGCTCGGGGTCGATTCCCAGAGCGTGGAAGTCACCGGCGTCGCCCTCCGGGGAGCGTTTGCGGCGCTCCAGTCCGGTGGGCTGCCGGCGCCGCGGCCGGCCACGGCACCCGCAGACTACGTGATGTTCGTCGGTGGGCCCGACCCGCGCAAGAATCTCGAGACGGTCGTGTCGGCGCTGTTGAGGGCCGGGCGCCCCGATCCCGCCTTGGTGATCGCCGGCGGCTACCCCGACCGATGGCGAGCCCGCGTCGCACGGACGGCTGCCGCGGCCGGCGGCCGGGCGGTCCGGCTCGAGTTCCTCGACCATGTCAGTGACGCCGAGCTCGCCGGCTGGTACGGCCATGCAGCGGCGACCGTCGTCGCCTCGCGGGCGGAGGGGTTCTCGATGCCGGTGATCGAGGCGATGGCCTGCGGCTCGCCGGTGATCGCCTCCGACATCCCGTGCCACCGCGAGCTCGTCGCCGATCCCGCCGCGCGCTTCGCTCCCGATGCTCCCGACGATCTCGCCGCCCGGCTCCGGGCCGTGATGGTCGATGCCCGGGCACGGGAGCGGCTCGTCGCGGCGCAGCGGACAACGCCGGAGCGATTCACCGCCGCGCGCGTCGGGGAGCGGTTTGCCGCAGCGCTCGAACTGCGGATGCCGGGGCATGCCCGCCGGGCACGGAAGGCCGTGGCGGCACGGCGGCCGGTGATCGCGCTGGTCTCGCCCTTTCCACCCGACCGTTCCGGTGTCGCCGACTACACACGGCGCACGGTCGCGGCGCTTTCGGCGCGGGTCGACGTCGACGTCTGGACCGATCAACCGGAGCCGGTGGGTGATGCCCGTGTGCGGGCCTTCCACGCCATCGGCAGCGGGGCTTGGCTGCGCCCCGATTACGACGCCACGGTGGCCGTTCTCGGCAACTCGGCCTTCCATGCCCCGATTCTCGCCGGGCATCTGCGGCACGGCGGCCCCTGCATTCTCCACGACTCGCGCCTCCTCGATCTCAATGCCTGGTGGCATGGCATCGAGCGCACGCGCCTGCTCGCCGAGGCCGAATTGCGTCGTCCGGTGTCGGAGGCCGAGGTGCGGCGGTGGGCATGCCATCAGGGGGAAATCCCCACGCTCTTCCTCTCCGAGGTGGCGCGGTCCTCCGCGCCGCTGTTCGTCCACAGCCGGGCGCTCGCCAGTCATGTCGCCAGGCTCTACGGGGTCGAGGCGGTCCATCTCCCCTTCGCCCTCCTGCGGGAGTTCACGCCGCGCGAAACCGCCGCTCCATCGAGGCAGCGGGCCCGGGAAGCGCTGGGGATTCCGCCGGGGCGGACGGTGATCGTCACGCTCGGAATCTACGGGGCCACGAAGGCCCCCGAGGTCTGTGCCGAGGCGATCGCCCGGATGCGGGGAATGGGACGCGACGCGCACCTGGTGTTCGTGGGGGATGCGGGGCGCTCCGCCGAGCCGGTTCTGCGGCGCGCGGCGGCCGCCGGCGCCGGCGGCGCGGTGCACTTCACCGCCGAGTGGATCGACGACGAGATCTGGCGCACCTGGCTCCTCGCCGCGGATGGCGCGATCCAACTCCGCACCCACCGCTTCGGCGGGATCTCCGGCGCCCTGATGGACTGTATCGCCGCCGGGGTGCCGACGGTGGCCAACGAGGATCTGGCCGCGGCGCTCGACGCCCCGTCGACCGTCGCGCGCGTCGGCGATGCCTTCACCGCGGCCGAGGTCGCGACGGCGCTCGAGGGGTTGCTCGCCCGCGGCGGCGGGCGTGACGAGGCGACGCGCGTCCGCTACGGCGCCGAGCACTCGATGGAAAACTACGTCGCCGGTCTGTTCGCGGCGCTGGGGATCGCCGATGGGGAGCGGGGTGAGGCCGGTCACACGCTGTCCGGATGCCGGGTGGCGTGAGGTCCCCGGTCGATGCCGGCAAATCAGCGGCACGTGCCCATCCTCGCCAGCTCTCCCCTCCTGCCGCCAGGCGCGCCAACGATGGACGCCCCCGTCTGCCCGGCTTGCCCGGCTTCGAGCGCGCTGGTGATCGGTCCCGGGTCGACGCAACGAAACGTGGGTCTCCGGTCGATACTCTCTCCACGGGATTCGGCTGGCACGTTCGACGTGTCGCCCCGCGCCCGCTCGTCGGACCCCGTCGTCATGCCGCGCCTTCTCCAGCCCAGCGATCGCTCCGCCCGTCCCCGGGTCGTCATCGACCTTGAAAAGGTGCGGCATGCCAACTGCGGCCTGGGACGGTTCTGCCGGTATCTCGCCGAGGGGATCCTGGCAGCGACCGGCCGGGGCATCGAACCGGTGCTCTTCCTTCCGCCGCGCGGTGACACGAGCCGGCCGACGGTGCGTCATTTCCACGACGGCGCGGTGGAGCACATCGACGTCAGTCCCTGGCGCAAGGAGTCGTTCGCCCGCTTCCTCCGGCCGCTGGTGCGCCCGTTCCGCGCTGACGGCGGCTACGACCTGTGGCATGTCACCAGCCAGTCGTCGAAATACCTTCCGCTCGACCCGCGCGTGCCGGTCGTACTCACGATCCACGATCTCAACTTTCTCCACGACGAGCGCCACCGGAGCCGGCCGGCGGTGGTCCGTCGGAAGCTCGCAGCCGTCCAAGCGAAGGTCGACCGGGCAGCGGCGGTGGTCACGATCTCCCGGTTCGTCGCCGACGACGTGCGCGCCCGGCTCGAGCTCCGGGGCAAGCCGCTCCATGTCGTCCCCAATGGTCTGCCGCCTGCGGCCACGGCCTCCCTGCAGCGGCCGTCGTTCCTCACGCCGGGCCCGTTCCTCCTCACCGTCGGGGCTGCGCTGCCGCACAAGAATTGCCATGTGCTCCTCGGGATGATCGCGCGAACCAGCGATCTGCGACTGGTGATTGCCGGCCGCAAGGCGACGCCCTACGGCGCGTTTGTGGAGGAGGAGGTGGTCCGGCTCGGTCTGAGCGGCCGCGTGCTCATGCCGGGAGAGGTGTCCGACGGTGACCGGCAGTGGCTCTACGAGCACTGCGACGCCTTCCTTTTCCCCTCGCTCACCGAGGGCTTCGGATTCCCCGTCCTCGAGGCGATGCAGTGCGGCCGGCCGGTGTTTGCGGCGCGGCGGACGAGTCTTCCCGAGATCGCCGGCGACCGGGCCGGCTGGTGGGATTCGTTCGAGCCCGACGCTATGCTCCGCTCGGTGCGCGAAGGACTCGAGTCCGCCCGCTCGACGCCCGGCTTCGCCGCGGCTCAAGCGGCTCACGCCGCCACGTACACGTGGGAACGGGCTGCTGCAGCGTATCTCGACGTCTACGACGAAGTCCTCGAGCGGAAGGTGGCATGAGCATGCGTGTGATGGTCACGGGTGGCGCGGGCTTCATCGGCAGTCACATCACTGATGCGCTCGTGGCCGCGGGGCACGAGGTGGGGGTGATCGACGATCTCTCGACCGGGTCGCGCGACAATCTCCCCGCCACGGTGCCGCTCCAAGTCGTCGACATCCGCGATCGTGGCGCGGTGGCCGCTGCCTTCGCCGCCTTCCGTCCCGAGGTCGTCTGCCATCAGGCGGCGCAGATGTCGGTGAGCCGGTCGGTGCGCGAGCCGCTGTTCGATGCCGAGGTGAACGGCATCGGTCTGATCAACGTCCTCGATGCCGCGGTGGCCCAAGCCTGCCGGCGGGTCGTGTTCGCTTCGTCGGGAGGGGTCCTCTACGGGGAGCAGACGACCCCCGCCCCCGAGGAGACCCCGGCCGATCCGGTCAGCCCGTACGGGATCACGAAGTGGGTCGGCGAGCGCTACTTGAAGTTCTATGCGGCCGAACATGGTTTGGGGGCGATGGCGCTGCGCTACTCCAACGTCTACGGTCCGCGGCAGAATCCGCATGGCGAGGCGGGGGTCGTGGCGATCTTCCTGAATCGCTACCTCGCCGGCCAGCCGGCCACGATCAACGGCGACGGCCGGTACGTTCGCGACTACGTCTACGGGGGCGACGTCGCCCGGGCCAATGTCCTCGCCCTCACGGTGGCCGACGACCGGGTCCCCCGCGGGCAACTCACGAGCCTCAACATCGGCACCGGAATCGGCACCGACGTCGTCGAGCTCGAGAGCCTGATCCGCTGGAGACTCGGCGGGGTGACCGGGAGGAGCGGGGCTGTCGCGTATCCCGAGCCGCTCCACGGCCCCGCCCGCCCCGGTGATCTGCGTTCGAACGTCGTCGACGCCACGCGTGCCGGAAAGGTCCTCGGCTGGCGCCCCGAGGTGGATCTCGATGACGGGATCGATCGGACCGCGGCCTGGTTCGCCGCGCGGAAGTCGACCTGACACGGTCACCAGACCTCTGAAAAATCAAGTATGGCACGCATCCATCGTCTGGAACCGACGGCACTCGTCTGCGGCATCAGCGGCCAGGACGGCGCGTACCTCGCCGCGCATCTCCTCCACCAAGGGTATCGCGTCGTCGGGACGAGCCGGGATCCTTCGGCGTGCGACCGCCACGGCCTCGCCACCCTGGGCATCGAGCGGCGCGTGGCCATCAAAGCGCTCGCTCCGAACGACCTCGCCGCCACCGTCGCGCTCCTGGAGACGATCCGCCCCAACGAGGTCTACAACCTCTCCGGACAATCGTCGATCGCGCTGTCGTTCGAGCAGCCGGGCCTGACCTTCCAGAGCATCACACTCGCCACGGTCAATCTCCTCGAGGCCGTCCGGGTGACCCGGCTGCCGATGCGGCTGTTTTTCGCCGGATCGACGGCGATGTACGGCGACAATCGTGGCGAGCCGGTCGACGAGTCGACCGCGGCACGGCCGGGCGATCCCTACGCGCTGGCCAAGGCGGCGGCCTTCTCCCAGATCGAGCAATACCGTCGTCTTCACGGGCTGTGGGCCTGCACGGGGATCCTCTCCAACCACGAGAGTCCGCTGCGGCCGGAGCGGTTCGTGACGCAGAAGATCACTGCCGCGGCCTGCCGGATCGCCGCCGGAGACACGCAGCCGCTGGCGCTGGGTGACCTTTCCGTCGAGCGCGACTGGGGCTGGGCACCGGAGTATGTCGTCGCCATGCACGCCATGCTCCAGGCCGAGCATCCGGAGGATTTCGTGATCGCCACCGGTGTCTCGGTACCCCTGGAGACGTTCGTCGCCGAGGCATTCGCGCGGCTCGGGCTCGATTGGCACAATCACGTTGTCCGTGACGAGCGACTGCTGCGGCGCGGCGAGGTCCGTCGGCTGCGGGCCGATCCCGGTCGGGCGGCGGAGCGTCTCGGCTGGCGGGCCGAGACCATGATCGGCGACGTGGCCCGGAGGATGGTCGAAGCGAAGTTGTTCGGCGACCGCTCCACCGCCCTTCGGGCCGCCTGACGCGCTGGCCGGTGGCGTCAGCCGACCTCGCAGGGCGAGCTCACCGGTTGCACGGGCAGGCGGTCCCGGAGAGCTCCACCGAGGGGGTGCCCGCCCCGTCGGACCCCGTCGCGTTCAGGCAGTCGGTGGGGTGGGTCTCGTCGCACAGACCCCTGCCGGCAGCGGAGCAAATCCGTCGCATCAGCGACGACGAGTTGAGGTAGTTCTTCAGCCGGTGGCTGGGGCCGACGATCTCCGCACAGTCGACCTGGCTGAACTCGATCCCACGGGGGATCCATGCCGCGGGCATGCCGATGTGGCCGAGGGCCTCGGTCCGCAGCGAGCGGTCGACATACTCGAAGAACCGCAGGGCGATGTCGGAGGAGTTGGAGAGGATCGTGAGGCGATCGATACAGGGGAAGATCTCGTGGTAGGGGCCGCGGGGAGCGAAGGCATCCTGGCGGACCGCCGCCGCCACGAGGACGAGATGGAGCGGTGCGGAGCGGTTGGTCCAGGAGCGGACGTCGCTCCGACCGGCTTGCTCGGCGTGGACGAGGTCCTCGAGGGCCTCCAGGGCGATGAGCGCGCCGTAGCTGTAGCCGACGATCGCCACCGGCCGGTCCGGCTCCACCTGCGAAAGGAGCCAGGCGAGGTAGTGCCCTTCGGTGACGGCCCGTTCGTACTTCGCCCGGCTGTCCTGGAGGAGGATCCCCTGTTTGTCGCTCGGCCAGGAAAAGATCACGGTCCGGACCTTGGCGGTGCTCGGGCAGGTGGCGCGGGTCCGTGCGGCCAGCAGGAGCCCTTGTTCCCGCGCCGAGGCATGGTCATAGCGATTGCCATGGACGAAGACGAGGAGCGGTTGCCCAGGCGTCGAAAGGAGCCCGTCGAGATCGGTCTTTCTCCAGCACCCACGGGCGTCGAGGCTTTCGACGGCCGGACGGGCGTGCTGCGGCATCCGGCCGATCTCGGGGAGCCCGCGGGTGATCACCGACCAGACGTCGCGCTCGCCGCAGGGGGCGGGGGGTGAGCCAGGCTCATCGCCCTCTTCTCCGCTCGTCAGGCCGGCCTTCGACAGCCCTTCCCCGGCGCCGGGGAGGTCTTCATCCTGGGCCGGCACCGCGCACCAGGGGACTTCGGCGGTGGCCCCCCGCGATGCCGGAAGGAGGAGCGCCATCAGGGCGGCGAGCCAGGCGACGGCACGAATGGAGAGCATGGTGGGGGCTAGCCGGCGGGGCGTGGCGCCGGCGCGGATGACGGTGAGGATGTCGAGGCGCATGTCCCTGGGTGCACGGGGGGGTGGTGGACGGCAGGCGGACCCCATTTCCGCTCGCCGACGTCCTCCGAAACCCCGACCCTCGCTGTGCAGCTTTCCTCTCTTCGTCACTCCACCGCGCAAGGTGAGGGGGCATCGCCCGCAGACCGCGCAAAAGGCACCATCGGCACGACCGGCAGCGGATGAATCCCGCCGGGGGTGCGAGCCGACAGGATTCCGCGCTTCCCGGGTCGCGGGCCCGATCCGTGAGCTACGTTTTCTCCGACGGCGTCCTCTGGCGCCGCACCCCTCCGAGCGACTTCGGAGCGGGACCGCTTCGTCCGTGGTGGAGACTCATCCGATGGCTCGTGCATTCTGCCTGGTCGCGATCGTCGCCGGGCTCGTGGCGGCACCCGGCTGCAACTGCATGGGGGGGAACAACTGCTCCTCCTCGCGGCGCCCCTCGTTCATGGAATTCGGCGGCTGCCTGGGGGGCTGCGGTTCCTCGGCTCCCGCGCCGGTCTATGCCGCCCCGATGGCCGCCCCCTGCTCGGCGCCGGCCTGTGGCAACGGGTGCGAGAGCTGTGGCGGGGCAGCGGCGGCCCCCTGCTGCAACGACGCCGGGATGATCCACTGATCCCCCGGCGGTGCCCCCGCCGCGGGGGCCTGCGGGCAGGGTCGCGGCCGGCTTCCGGGGTGGGAACGGGAAACGAATCCGTTCTGGCCTATAATCCCGGCTCCCACCCCACCCTGGAGCCGTCATGTTCGAATCGCTCTCGGCCTCGCTGACCAGTGCCCTCGCCTCCCTGCGGGGCCGGGGCAAGCTGACCGAGTCGAACATGCGCGAGGGGCTCGGCGCGGTGCGCACGGCGCTTCTCGAGGCCGACGTTGCCTATGACGTCGTCGATAGCTTCCTCGACAAGGTCGTGGAGGGGGCGATCGGGGCGAAGGTCCTCGAGACCCTCGACCCGGCCCAGCAACTCGTCGGTGTCGTCCACCGCGAGCTGATCAACCTCATGGGGCCGGTCGATCACTCGCTCCACCTCCAGGTGGGTCGGGCGACGGTGATCATGCTCTGCGGCCTGCAGGGCTCCGGCAAGACGACCTCCTGCGCCAAGCTCGCCCGGCGGCTCAAGGAGCAGGGGCGCGGCGTGATGCTCGTGGCGGCCGATCTCCAGCGTCCCGCCGCCATCGAGCAGCTCTCCGTGCTCGGCCGGCAGCTCGGCGTCCCGGTCCACACCCCCGACGGGGTCACCGATCCGGTCGCCGTGTGCAGTGCCGGCGTGGCCCGGGCACGGAAGGAGGGGATTTCGGTCGTCATCCTCGACACCGCCGGTCGCTTGGCGATCGATCAACCGCTCATGGAAGAGCTGAAGCGCATCGACCACACGGTCGGCCCCGACCAGGTCTATCTCGTCGTCGACGCGATGACCGGCCAAGACGCGGTCCGCAGCGCCAAGGCCTTCAACGACGCCCTCGAGCTCGACGGCGTGATCATGACGAAGCTCGACGGCGACGCCCGCGGCGGCGCCGCGCTCTCCGTCAAGAGCGTCACGGGGGTGCCGATCAAGTTCATCGGCACCGGCGAGCAGATCGAGGCCCTCGAAGATTTCCACCCCGAGCGGATGGCGGGGCGGATCCTGGGGATGGGGGACGTCGTCACGCTCGTCGAAGAGGCGCAGCGGAAGTTCGACCAAGACGAGATGGCCCGGCAGGAGGAGCGGCTCCGGACGGGGGAGTTCACGCTCGAAGACTTCAAGAAGATGCTCCAGCAGACGCGCCGTCTCGGGCCGATCGGCAAGGTGCTGGGAATGATCCCCGGCATGGGACAGCTCAAGGAGCTCGTCGGCGATGCCGACCTCGACAAGGACATGGGGCGGCTGTTCGGGATCATCGACTCGATGACCCCCCAGGAGCGCCGCAATCCCGGCAAGGTCATCGACCAGCAGCGCCGCCGCCGGATCGCCACCGGGGCCGGCGTGGAGCTCCAGGAGGTGAGCGATCTGGTCAAGCAGTTCGACGGGATGTCGGCGATGATGAAGGGGATGGCGGGGATGGGAATGCGCGAGCGCGTCCAGCAGATGCAGGCGATGCAGGGGCAGATGGCCAATCCCGGCATGCGGCTGGGGAAGCCGAAGGGGGATACCGGCCGGCGGTTGACGGCCGACGAGCGGCGCAAGCAGAAGAAGCAGCGGGAGAAGGACCTCCGCCGCAAGCGGCGCGGGGAGTGACGGGCTGCGGGGGTGTGTCCTGCCCGCCCGGATCGGCTATTCTCCCAGACCGTTGCCCTCGGATCGGTTGCTCCCGGATCGGCTATCCTTTGGCCGTCCCCTCCTTGTTCCCAGCCCTTTTTGATCCCCTCTTCCCTGCCCCTTCTCGCCTGTCCCAGGAAGCCCGCCCTGCCATGTTCGACTCGCTCTCCGAAGCCGCTGGCTGTGATCTCCTCGTGAAAGTCTTCCGGGCCCGGGGCTACACGATCGCCCGCAATCTCCAGTTCCGGGAATACGGCGTCGAGTTCCATGTCGACGGCTGGGATCCGAAGGCCCGCGTCGGATTCGAGTATCTCACCAGCGAGGACGACGACCACGACGATCTCTCGCTCGTCGAGTATCAGGCGCTGATGGATCAGCAGCGTCGCGGCGAGCTGTCGCTGTTTGTCATCGACGAGGTGGAGCCGGTCTCGGCGGCCGATCTCGAGGAGCAGGCCAACGAGTTCCTCGACGAGGTCGAGGCCGCCCGGGCCGCGCGGCGCAGCGCCGGCAGCCGGAAGGCTTCCGCGAAGAAGAGCGTGAAGCCGGCGAAGAAGGCCGCCGCCAAGCAGCCGGTGGTGAAGAAGCCTGCCGTGAAGCGCGTGGCGAAGCCTGCCGCTGTCGCCAAGAAGCTCGCAGCCAAGAAGCCCGCGGCGAAGAAGCCTGCCAAGCGGGCACGCTGAAGCAGCCTTTCCGGGGCCGCGTTCAACGTTCCGGCAGTGCCGCCTGATGAATGCCTGCGCGATGGCTCGCGGACTCAAGCAACGGGCGGTCGACGACAACGTCGGCCTCTACGCTTCGCTGCTTGCCTCGACCGAGGCTGCGACCGATCCGGTGTGGATCGACGGTATGAGGCTGTTTCGGTCCCTGGACGCAGAGGACCAAGTCGCCTTCATGGCCTTCGTTCGCAATTCCCGAGGAGCACGTTGGGTATGGCCCAGGACTTTCCGGCAGGGTTGCGGAGCATTCTCGCGGAGGTGGGGCAGGCAGCGATCGAAGTCGAATGCGGCGTCGACGGGTTTCGCGAGTTCGTGACGATTTTCAGGTGCGACACCAGTCGCATGCTCAACTTTGGCAACAGGTTTCCGTACCTGCGCGGCCACCCTGTCGTCTTTCGAGTCATGAGGTTTCGGGTCGACGTCACCCTTATCGACAACGGCACGGAGTGTTTGACGGACGACTTGGTCGGGCTTCAGAGTCTGTATGTGCCGTCCGAAGAAATGGCGATGGGCATTCTCGATGTCTGGGGGGTACCCGCAGCGTCGCTTCTCCCCCCTGCTCAAACGGCGATTCCTGTGTAGCGGCTCGAGCGACCTGGAGACCCCGTGGAGACAGTGAGTCGAGGAGTGGCCCGTCGATGGAGGTGCCGGGGACGATCAGCGGGCCCAGCCATCGGGTTGGGTATCGGCGATGACGGCATGAAAAACCGAGCCCCCGCTCGTCCGGCCCCGGAACTGCGGGCCGGAGACCAGCGGCAGGCCGGGCTCCAGCGAGAAACCGTCCGCAGCGTTCAGCCACGAGGCATGGTAGGCAAACGCGGAACGCTCACGGGAACCAACGGCATCGTAATGCAGCGTGCCGACAGTCCGCTGGGCGTCGCCGAGATGCACTTCGATCGTGCGTTTCATGAGGCCGTCGGGGTCTTTTTGACCCGCACCCGTTTCGGCAGTCGCTGTTCGTCGAGGAGCAGGCCCTGGTCATCACGGCGCACGTCCGCCACATCGCCCAGCACTTCCCCGAACCCAAGCACGAACAGCGCCATCGCGTAGGCCCCGAGCGCCACCTTTGGATCCCCTTTCTCGATCCGCCCGTACGTGCTTTTGGCCACTCCGATCCGCTCGGCCATCATCGCTGCCGTGACGCGCCGTTTCCGGCGGGCGACCGCAAGATCTGCGCCCAATTTGGCAACGGATCGCAGCACCCGCTGCGGAGTTCGATGGGGATGCCGTGATCGCATACAAGAACCGATGGATGAGTGCTAAAATCTTTTAAGAAATCATATATCGGTCTCTATGAAAGTCAATCGGCTGGGACTGGCGGGAAGGGATCGCCCGGCCAAAGGCACTGCTGTAACCAGTCCGGAGCTGATGAGCGGCTCGTCTGCCACGGGCCCAATGCCTCCCGGGCTCGAGAGGCGGTTCCCGGAACACCTGCCTTCGCCCCTTGAGTGGCGGTTGTCTGGGGTCGGCGCGGAGCCTCTCCCGTGCTTTCGGTGGATGCCAGTGTCCGGCCAACACTCATCGACCGGGGCTTGCCGAGTTTTTTTAAGAGTGCGGAGTATCTCCTGCGGTATCACGCCCGGTTCGGTAGACACAAAGCTCCGAGACACTCACAGGTGCGAGAACGGAATCGCGACGATCGCCTCGTCGAGCAGCCGCGGCTCGGTGTCGTTAGTGATCACGAGGCCATACCGGCACCGGCGGTCGGCGACGAATTCGCGCAGGGCCGCCAGACGACGGCGGTCAATCGTGTGCGTGGACTTGATCTCGATCGGCACGAGCCCGACGTCCCCCTCAAGGATGAGGTCGATCTCCGCGCCGGCCGAGGTGCGATAAAAGAAGGCGCCGCAGTCGAGCCCTCGCCATTCCAGCTGCCGGAGAATCTCCTCGCTCACCATCGCCTCCCATGATCGGCCCGCCTGCGGATGGCCGAGCAGGGCGTCGAGGTTGGCGAGATGGAGCAGGCGGTGCAGCAGGCCGCTGTCCCGCAGATGTCCCTTGGAATGCTTGACGAGCCGCTTCGTCGCCTGCTTCACATAGGGCGGAAGCCTGCGCCAGAGAAACGTGCCGTGGGCGATCTCAAAATAGTCCCGCGCGGTCGGAGGTGAAAAAAAAGGTCTGGATCGCGGGCCACGAGATCCCGGTCGCTCCCTCTCTCCAGGTCGAACCGGCGCCAATCGGCAGGCAGAGACCCAGCCAGCGTGGTCTTGCCGCACTGCCGAGGGCCAATGATGGCAATGCAGGGAAACGCCGCGAGATACTCGGCAAAAAGGGGCTCACAGGCTCGTTTCATGCCTTGCAGAATAAAATCTGTGGTTTTGAAATGCAAGGCAGTCGTGGCGTTGTTGATCCCCGCACGTCAGCCGCCGTCTCCTTTTTTCCCAAATGGAATCGGGATTGGCGTCGGTGGTCGCGCATCGAAGCCGGTCCTCCGACTGCCGCTGGACGGTCTCGGATCGGCAAGGGTCTTGTTGCTTTGGCGCCTGCTGCACATGCAGGCATGATGCAGGCACGCCATGAATCAAATCACGGTCCGCAACATTCCCGCGGCGGTTGAGGCACGGCTTCGGACGATGGCTGATCGCCTCGGTTTGAGCCTCAATCAGACGGTGATCCGCCTGCTGGAGGCGGCGACTGGGGGAAGGCCCGACGCGCCGAAGCGTGATCTATCGCAGATCGCCGCCCGGTGGAGCGACCGCGAGGCCGACGCCTTTGATCGTGCGACGGCGCCCTTCGAGTCGGTCGACGAGGAGGTTTGGCGGTGACCGGTTGATGCGCGGTCAGCCGAAACTCCAGGAGCGGCTCGAGTCCGCGGACGAAGTGCTGCTCCCCGTGACCGTGCTCGGAGCGTTGTGCGCTGGATTCGAAGGCGGAAGTCGACTGGCGGAAAATCTGGCTCTGCTGGCCGCATTCCGCAGTCAGCCTGGTTTTGTCGTCGTCGATCTCACCGACAACATCGCCCAGCGGTATGCGGCGATCGTGATGTCGCTCAAGCAGCAGGGCATGCCCATTCCGACGAACGACATCTGGATCGCGGCGGCAGCGCTCGAAAATGGCGGTCGGATCATCGCGTACGACCACCGTTTCAAGGCCGTCGCAGGCTTGATGGTCGAAGCCCCGTAGCCGCAAAGCAGCCCGGAGCGGAAGCGACGGGATCGGCGTCACGCGACGGCTCGGCATCCTGCTGCAGTCGCTCGGGTTGTCGGGCTCGGCCATTCCCGAGATCGCCCCCGTCACTGGCGGTAGCGCCCTGTTGTTCGGATGCTGGCACTGACCGAGTTCGAGCGTTGCCTGCTGAGCTGGATCCAGGCGATCCACGAGGCCACGGACGGCCAGGTGATCGCGATCGACGATAAGACGCTCCGGGGCAGCTTCGACAAGGCAAGCAACAAATCGGCCATCCACATGATCAGTGCCCAGGCCTCGGCCAACTCGATTCCAGCCCCTGCGGCATCCGCTTTCCGGCCTGCCTTAGGCCTCACGTGGCAAACGGCGGAAGGATCGCGGACAGCTCCTGGCGGAACCTGTTGAGGTCCATCCGGCCGAAAAAGAGCTGATGCTCACGCAGGCGGAGGATGCCGAGGGAGTCCAGCGTCGCGAAGTGCTCCCCGACCACGCGCCGGGCCTCGACTACCTTGGGGTGGTCGAGGTGCGTCGCCGCGAGGGCGCGGACCACCGAGTCCTCCTCCGGCGTGATCATGGCGATGATACGGTAGACGTCCATCGCGTGGTGCCGCGCCATGTCCTTGCGCGCGTCGTGGCAGCGGTCCCGGAAGGCCAAGAGCTTCATGAGCAGGTAGGTGAACGACTGGGGCACGTAGACCAAGACGCCTGCATCACCGAGCGGAACGGGAAACGTGTGCTCCTCGACCGCGACGGCCTCATCCAACGGGTGGGCGTGGAGCCCCCCGAATGCCCTGGGTCGCACCCGACGGTCGTCGCGCTTCACTGATTTCGGGTCGAAGAGGTCGCCAAGGGGGCCCACCATCAGGTCGAGTTTGATCGACCCCACGGGTTCCACAGGCTTGGCGAACTGCAGATACTCGCTGCCGGGTACCGCGGCGAAGCCGAGCCCGTCCACGGCGCCACGGACGAGCTTCATGCGCTGAGCGCTGACGACGACCTCGGCGCGGAGGAAAAGGTCGATGTCGTGCGTGGTGCGGTTGTCGGGCAGCAGCTCCGGTCTGAAGAGCGTGCGCAGCTCGGATTGAACGATCGAACGCTGCTTGAGGTAGAGCCCGTACCCTCCGGCGATGATGAGTGGGACGGACTCGTCAAGCGCGGCGTGCAGTCCGAGGAGGCACTCCTGGAGAGGGTCTGGTTCGGTCATGGAGCATCCATGGTCTGGCGAAGTTCGTCCAGGATGAGGGAGCGGACCTGCTTCGCCGTTTCCTGCTCTCGCTTATCGCCGGAGGCGAGTTCGAGATAGGTCTGGACCGGCGAGGCAAAGGGGAGGTCACCGCGACGGCGCACGTCGAAGTAGGCTGTCGGGTCGTCCGTCTCGATCAGCTCCAGGTTCGCGAAGCGCTCACCCTCGGTGAACTCACCTCCGAGCGTGCCGAGCAGGATAACACTCGAGTCGGTGTAGAAGCGGACCCGCTCCTCCCGGCCCATGACCGCGTAGCGGTCGGTGGAACTCTGGCCCGTCAGGACAGTCTGCGCGGGCGCGGTGGTGAACCGCGCCGCCAGCGCGGCGCGGTCCAAGGAGGTTGAGCCGACGACACGCCGTCGGACCTTGGGCGGGCGGTACGCGCCGGCGAGCTTGTCCAGGAGCGGCTCCGGCTGCAAAAGGCGTGCCCGCCCGCCGCGGCGCTCGATAAGCACGTCATCCTCCAGTCGGCGGAGCGCCTTGGAGATCGTTGTGAGGGTGATGCGCCCCCCGCGTTCGCGGATGAACCGGTCAAGATCGGCGAGGGACTCGGTCCGTGGGCGGAGGAGGAGTGCCCGAGCGACGAGGGACGTGTTTCCGCGGTACACCTCGCGGATGGGGTAGGACTCACGGAACTTGTTGGGCGCACCCGTGCGGAGCACGAGGAGCTTCCCGGGAACGACGACAAGGGCGTTCCCGCTGAGGTCTATCCCGCTCACGCCGGCCTGCTCCAGTTCTCGGAGGCGCTCGGGGCTGAGGTAGGGGACGACCACCAGCGGCCGGGCGTTGAGTCGATCGGCGAAGGCCCTGACCTGGGCGATCGCCTCAGTGAGGACCTTGGGAGTGCTGCGCCCCTTGAACTCGGCGACGAAGCGGTACTCTGCCCCCTCCCACGAGGCTCGGAGCGTCGCGTCGGGGCCCAGGGCACTCTTGCGGTCGGTCCATACGAGGTCCAGAGGCGGCACGCATACCTCGCCCGAAATGAGACGAACGAGCATCTCAGACTCAGAGAGGGGTTTATCCGGCAATTTCATCGTATTGTCCTAATATATCATATTGTCCTATTCCAGACAATCGTTTATTTCAGGACAAATAAATAGCCCGGTCAATGGCACCTCCGCAATTTCCCGGCTGGCGAGCGATTCGTGCGTCGGCTAAGAAGCCGCCCCGGCGCCCGGGGGCGGTTCCCGGAACGCCTGCCTTGCCCCCTAGAGTGGCGGATTTCTAGCGTCGGCGCGGAGGCTCTCCCGTCCGCCCCATGACGGGCTCGTTGATGCCGTGCGTCCGGCAGGGTCCTCGGCAAAAAAGACCAAGGTCACCCGTGCAGCCACCGTAGGTATCCCTGCAGCCGGGCCTGTGCCACGGCGTCGCCGGCGGCGACGGCTTCCGCGAGACGCCGCCGCGCGGCCAGACTGCTGATTCGTGTGCGCACAAAGAGCGTTAAGTCGGCGCTGCAGCGGCGGCAGACCTGGCGGGCGGTCTGGGTGGCTCGGCAGACCGGGCACTGGATGATGGGCCCTTCGTTGCCGGGCATGTCGGCGGTCATCCTGGCTCCTCCGATCCGCTCAACCGGCTGCATAGAACAAGAGGTCGTCGAGCTCCGCCACGAGCCCGCCGAGGAGCGATTCGTCGCCCGCAGCCCGCGCCTCGGCGACCAGCTGCAGCAGTCGTTCCACGTCGGCCGCATCCTCCGGGCCGAGGGTCGCAAGTGCCCGCTTGGCCCGGTGGAGGATCGCAGCATGTGGATCGGCAGGGACCGGATCGCTCGCACCGCCGCCGGCCTGGTGGGCTGCGGTCGAAGCGACCGATGACGAGAAACCGGGGAGCCGCCCGAGTCGTTCGGCCGCCCCCGCCGCGTTTTTCATCGTCGAGAGCGCATCGACGATCGCCAGTCGCTGCGAGATGCCGGACTTGCTCTCGATGGCAGTGACCTCGAGCGTGCCATCGAGCGAGAGTTCGAACCGCACGTGGATCCGCCCGTCGCAATCGGACGAAGCGTTGAGCCCCTCGAGCATGAAGCGGCCGATCTGCCGGTTCTCCTCCAGTCGCGGGCTCTCCCCCTGGAAGACCTCGATGGCGGCCATGTCCTGCATGTCGTCGTGCGTGAAAAAAAGATCCTCGAAGCGGGCCGGAAGCGGTGCGTTGCGGTGCAGAATCGGGCAGAAGGCGAGGTGCGCGCCGTGGGGGCCGTCGGTCATGGCCGCGATCCCCAGCGTGTGCGTGGCGACGTCGACGAGCACCGGGCCGATCGCCAGCCCGGCGATCGCCGCGGCCTGCGTGCCCGCGCCGAGCGCGACGGCGAGATCGGGATCGACGCTCCACCGCGGCTCGCGCCTGAATTCCTCGCGGAGCCGACGCTGCACCAGCGGCGTGCGGGACGAGCCGCCGACGAGGATCAATTCGTCGATCTGGGAGAGCGAGAGCCCGGCATCGACAATCGCCATGTCGACGCAGACGATCGTCCGGTCCACGAGTGTGCGAATCAACCGCTCGTACTCGTCGCGGCTGACATCAATGTCGAGACTGACTTGTCGGCCCTTGACCGTGGCGATGAACTCCTCGACGATCCGCGCCGTGGCGGCGGTCGAAAGCTCGCACTTCGCCCGTTCGCAGCCGGTGAGCAAACGCCAGCGGGTGCTCCCGTGGGCCATGAGGTCGTGGCCATGCTCCTGGAGAAATCGATCGGCGACATACCGGGCCAGCAGTTCGTCGAAGTCGTCGCCACCGAGGCTCGTGTCTCCCTTGCTGGAGAGCACCTCCACGACGCCCCGCTCCATCCGCACGATCGACACGTCGAACGTGCCGCCGCCGAGGTCATAGATCATGACGTGCCGACGTTCATCGGAGCCGGCGTCATAGACGAGACTGGCGGCGGTCGGCTCGTTGATGATCCGCTCGACGGTCAGCCCGGCGAGCCGCCCCGCCTCCAACGTGGCCTGTCGCTGCGGTTCGTCGAAGAAGGCGGGCACCGTGATCACGGCCCGGCTCACCGGGCGGCCGAGGGCACGCTCGGCACGAGCCTTGAGCGCTTGGAGGATGACGCCGCTGATCTCCTGCGGCGTGTAGGACGTGCCGGCCATGGGGAGCGTCACGGCCTGGCCCATGCGCCGCTTCACCGAGGCGATCGTGCGGTCCGGAAAGGCGGCGAGCTGGTTGCGGGCGGCTTGCCCCACGAGCAGGCGGCCGTCGGCTCCGATGCCGACGACCGACGGTACGAGGGCCGTGCCACCTTCCTCGAGCACCCGCACCCGCCCGTCGATGGAGACGGCGACGACGCTGTTGGTCGTCCCCAGATCGATGCCGATCACCGGCGAGTCGTCCGTCATGGCTTGCTTCCGATCTGACGTGTCCATGGTGTGGTCACTCCTCTCCCTCCCGATCAACGGGACACTCCCACCTCGGCCGGCCGCAGCACCACGTCGCGGAGCAGATATCCGGGCCGGTACTGCTTGGCCACGTGCCCCTCCGGCACCGCTGGATCCTCCGCGATGTCGATCGCCCGCATCCGCTCCGCATCGAACGGCTCGTGAAGCACGTCGATCCGTCGGATCTCCGCCTGCTCCATCAGCCGCCGCGTCCTCACGAGCACGAGCTCGAGCCCCTGCCCCGCATCGGCCAGCGACGTCGCGGCCGCGGCGACCGCCTCCCGCGGCATGCCGGCACGCCGCTCACCGTCCCCTGTGGCCCGGCGCACGTGCGCGTCGAAGACCTGCCGCAGCCGGCCGACAAGGCCGGCCGCGAGCGTGCGCACCAGCCATGATGATTCGGCGAGGCAGGAATCCCAGGCAGCGGCCGGTTCCGGCGGCGCTGCGTCGGCGGTTTCGCGAGCGGTGGATTCGTCGGTATCCGTCGCGCTGGCAGTGATCGTTTCGGCCTCGGTGGCGATGGCGATCACCGCCCGCTCCAGGCTTTCCTCGACTTCCGAGAGTGCCATGGCCAACGGGCGGATCGCCTCGGTGCTCCCGGCCGCCGCGAGCCTGGCCGGAGTGCCAGCGACGACCGACTGCAGTGCGGTTTCCAATCGCGACAGCCGTTCGGCCACAATGCCGAGGCGGCGGTCGAGACAGCCGTCGACGAGGCCCTCGAGCCCCGCGGTCAGATCCCGGCCCGCCCTGACCTGGAGCTTGAGCTCGTGCCGCAGGGCGGTGAATTCCGCGACGATGTCAGCGGCGCCGACAAGATTGGATTCGTCCTCCGGCTCACGATCGATGGGGTCGCTGCTCATCCGTCGCGATCCTGGGGGGCATTGCCAAGGGCCAGGAGCACGCGCGTGGGGAGCCGCGGCGGCCGCGAGGCTGCGGCGACGATGATCGCCTCGAGGGCAGCCCGCGGCTGTGGTGGCTGGAAGGCCGATTCTGCCAGCGGCAGCGGGTCGCAGAAAGCCTGCATGGCGGTGTGCAATTCCCGAAACCGCTCCGGTTCGCGGTCGGGTGGATGCTGCCTGACTGCCTCGAGATATGCGGCGCGGGCCTCCTCCGGCGTAGCCGTGGCGGGCAGTCCGAGGGCGAGATGGGCCGCCGGTGGGAGCCCGTTGAGCGGCATGTTGTCGGCCATGGTGGAAACCCTCCGGTCAAAGGCTGCTGCAGGTGCTGTCAACGCTCCGACAAATCGATCATCTCGTCTGGTGAGATCCCCAGCCGGGCCAGAAGGCTCGCGATTCGCCTCGCGTTTTTTTCGTTCATCGGCCCCATGAACAGCGGGACGATTTCGGCCACCGCTTCCGGGCCGCCGCGCTCGAGGATGACCTGCAGCAAGGGGGGCAAATTGGACGAGCCGAGGGCGCCTCCCGGCGGGGCAAAGCCACGGCCTGCGGACCGAAACCGTGCCTGTCGCTTCTGGTCCTTGGCCGCTTCGATCGCCTGCCGGGCTGCCGTGACGATCCCACGCAGTCGTTGGGCCGTCGCCGGATTCTGCTCGATGGCGATGAACTTTTCCACGAGGGTGAGCCGTTTCTCAGCCTTCCGGGTCGTCAGCGAACTGGGGGCGGTCCGAGTCAGCCACTCGAGCACTTCCGCGGCTGCCCGGGGCTGGTTGTCGGCCAGTCGGGCGATGCCCTTGGGCTCGCGCTTGGGATTCACCGTGCCGAAGAAATCATGGGTCGCGAGCCAGCGGAACGCGGCCCAGAACCCGGGATCGTTGACCGGCAGGTCGCTCCCCCCGCCGAACAAGCTGCCCAGCGTCCATGTGCCATCCAGCCCCAGTCGTCGACTGAATGCCCGGCCGATGGCGAACGCGGGGTGATCCTCGCCGGCGAGCGGAATCCCACACCGTTGAAGCTCCATGAAGAAGCAGGCGACATGCGCCAGCGGCACGATCGGGGAGTCGATCGCCACATTCTTTGCGGCGTGTTGAATTCGCGTGCGGATCGGCTCGATTCTCGCCGCCGGGCACTTCAGTCGCACCAACGCCTCATGGAGCATCATGTCGCTGGTCAGGTCGTCCGGCGACTCCCGCCGGCCGGCATCCAACGCCGCCGCAACGCCGGCCTCGTTCCCTTCGCGGAGCAGCAGCGCCGCCTCCAGGAACGGGATCCACCTCCGGGGCATCCAGTTGGGCCAGGCGGCGATGCATGCCTCGAGTGCCCCCCGGGCGTCCGAGAGCGAGTCCTCCGCCGCCGCCCGCGATGACGCCCGTAGAAGCTCGAATCGCCAGGGTGTGGCCTTCGAACCCATGTCGCCGGTCCGCTGATCCGTGAGGCTTTTCACCAGCGGCTCGGCCCGCGCGAACTCTCCCGCGGCGATGAACCGATCGATGAGGTCGCCGACATGCTGATACTGGTCGGGAAACAGGCCGACGAACGCCAGCTTGGCATCGATCAGCGCCCGGCCGGCATCACCGCGCGAATCGTCCTCCTCCGCCAGCGTCGCGAGCAGGTCGATCAGAGTCTCGTGGGCCCGACGATTGCGAGGATGGCGCTGGAGCGACTCGCACAGCAGCCGTTGGCAGACCCGTTCTTCTTGCGGGGTCAAATCGCGTAGGAACCCGTCTTCCCGATCGAGGAGCGAAGAGGCGGCCCGCTCGAGGGTCACGCTGGCGAGTGCCGCACGAAGCGGCTCGGGGAGATGCGTGAGCCCGGGCAGATCACGATCCACATACTCCCGCGCGCCCTGCCGAACCTCATCGTCGGCGTCGACGAACCGCTGGAGATGCAGGAACTGCAGCCGGGTATTCCGGGGATCGTCGGCCGGTCCCGCGGTGCTCCGGCAGAGGGCCAGAAACGGTTCGTGATCCGACTGGGGGAAGGCCAGAGCACGGCAGGCGGCGGAGAACTCGCTCACAAAATCGGGATCGAGCGGGCGACAGTGCTTCTCGAGGCGGATCGCGAGCGCGGCCTGCGAGGCCGAAAACGTACGTTCCCCGTCGCGATGCCGGACCGCCGCGATCTCACGGGCAGCGGTCCACAGGGAAGCTCTCCGCATCAGGCTGACGGCGGCAGCCTCCATCCCCGACGTGCCATCAGCCGGCGCCGGGGATTCTACGGTGGCCGCGTCCCACGCGCGGCCGAGCGTGGTGGCGATCCGGGCCGGGCGCCGCCCGGCCTCCAGTCGGTGCCAGGCCTCCCGGGCGGCGGCGCGATCGCCGCGCTGGAAAGGTACGAGCCCGCGGATGAACAGCCGCCAGTCGGCGTAGGGGCTTTTCCGCGCGATCGCCGTGAGACGATCGAGGGCAGCATGCGGCTCGCCTCGCGCGCAGAGGTCGAACGCCTCCAGGACGAGGGCCAACTCGGCGTGAAGATCAGCCGACAGGGCGTGGCGAGCCGCCGGATCGAACAGCGCCCTGTCTTCCGCCGGCTCATCCGGCGACGCGATGGGCGCGAGATCCAACAGCTCGGCCTCCGCGGGCGGACGAGGCTGCCAGCCCTCGGGACTGTGGAGCCTGTTTTTGCGCCGGCGGGCAAGTTCGGCCTGGCGACGTTTCTGATCGGATTGCTTCTTCGAGCCCATGCGGCCAGCCTCCATGCGAACTCAGTACACTAATCCTACCCGAAAAGGATCGGCCGCCGTCTGGCACGATGTCATTGCCCGGCAGCGTCACCATTCACGGGGTGGGGAGCCGTGCAGCGGGTTTTTGGGCCGGGCCTCACCCCAGCCCGCAAGGACCGAATCCGATGCTTGTCCGAAACGTGCTCCTTTTTGCCGCTTGCCTCGGCTTCGGTCGTGCCGTTCACGGGGCCGAGCCGTTTGAAGCGTTTTTGGAGAAGCACTGCGTCCGCTGTCATGGCCCGCAGAAGGAAGAGGGAGATATCCGGATCGACCGGCTGTCGCGCGACTTCAAGGCGGGCTCGGATAGCCACAACTGGGCAGAAGCCCTCGAGAGGGTCAACCGTGGCGAAATGCCTCCGCAGACAGAGCCCCGGCCAACACAGGCGGAGATCGCAGCGTTCGTCTCGAATCTCGCATCGCTCCTTCAAGAGGGTCAGGCAGCGCGCATGGCGGCGCGGCCGGCGGTGGCACACTATCGGCTCAGTCGCAAGGAATACCAAAACACGGTCTATGACCTGCTCGGCGTGCGCTACGATCCGGCCAAACCGGGCGAACTGAACGAAGACACGCTGTGGCACGGCTTCGAGAGGATTGGGTCCGAGCTGTCGCTTTCGGCGTCCCATATCGATCGCTACTACCGCGCGGCGGGGCTCGTGCTGGATCGTGCCTTTCCTGTTTCGTCGGGGGAGGCTCGCAAGGTTCGCAAGACCGCTGCCGAGCTGCGTTACAACGGCGGGAAGGCTCAGCAGGAAGTGATGGACCGGTTCGGTATCAAGCGCCCTCTGCGGCATCTGCTTTATCCCGGCAACGTGCATGAGGCGCTTTCGCCGAACTGGTTTGGCGACAGCGGTCCGGAGCACAGCGGGCTTTACAAAGTCCGCATTCAGGCCAGCGGCATTCGTCCGATCGGCGGCCAGACGGCGCACCTCAGCATCGGCAAGCGGACCGGCGAAGAGACTGTCGATGGCCTCATCGATTTCGACATCACGGCTCCCGAGGACAGCCCGCAGGTGCATGAGTTTGAAGTGTTTCTGGAAATGCCAATGTCGCTCGACTTTTGCGTCGTCGCGACCGATGTCGTTGATCGTCGGGCCGGTGCAGCCTTCCGCAACGCCCTCAACAGCGGCAGCTACATCTTCACGCATAGCAGCGAATCGCGACTGCTCGAGCCGAACGCTCCGCAGATGTTCGACGACAAGGGAAACGGACTCTTTTCCACGGTGCTGCTGGATTGGATCGAGTGGGAAGGACCGCTCGAAACCGAGGCGGAAAGATCGCGACGCAGCGGTCTGCTGCCGCCTGATGACGCGACGATCGAAGTGGTCGCTGAGCACTTGCAGCGGTTCGCCGAGCGAGCATGGCGGCGGGCTGTCAAGAAGGAGGAGCTGTCGGATTACGTACGGACATTTCGCTCGGAACGTGATGCCGGTGAGAAGCCTGCCGACGCCTATCGAGTCGCGCTGCAGGGAGTGCTGACATCGCGGCACTTCATCTATCTCGTCGAAGGCGACCCGGTCGCGCGCGACCGGCTCAACGATACGGAGCTCGCGTCGCGGCTGTCGTACTTCCTCTGGAGTTCGATGCCTGACGATGGGCTGTTCGCTGCGGCGCGACGTGGTGCTCTGCAAGGCGAAGGGCTGTTGAAAGAAGTCGACCGGTTGCTCGCCGACGGCAAGACAAATCGATTCATCACCGATTTCGTGCGTCAATGGCTGCAACTGCATCGGCTCGGCATGTTCCCGCCGGACAAGAAGCTGTATCCGAATTACGATGCATGGCTCGAAACGAGCCTGCGTGCCGAGCCCGCCGAGTTCTTTCGCGAGATGTTCGCCGAGAACATGCCGGTCGACCGTTTCATTGATTCCGATTGGACGATGGCCAACGCGCGGCTCTGTGACTTCTACGGGCTGCCCGATCCGAAGACGGGCGGCTTTCAACGAGTCACTCTCGAGCCGGAGAATCATCGAGGCGGATTGCTGACGATGGGCGCGGTGCTCGGGTTGACGTCGGATGGGACACGGCATCGACCGGTGCATCGGGGCGTGTGGGTCAGCGAAGCAATCTTCAACAAAACTCCGCCTCCTCCTCCGGCCAACGTCGATCCGATCGAACCGATTCCTCCGACGGGAAACAAGATCACGATCCGCCAGCGAATCGAAGCGCACGCCGAGAATGCCAGTTGTGCCGCGTGCCATCGCAACATCGACCCGCTGGGATTGGCGTTCGACCACTATGACGCCGTTGGGCAATGGCGCGCGCGCGAGCTGGTGCCGACGGGCATCGGCGAGAATCCGTTGGTGGACGCTTCCGGGGTGATGCCCGACGGTCGCTCGTTCAAAGACTCGATCGAATTCAAGACGCTGCTCATCGAAGACCGCAGCCACATCGCCCGTGCCTTCATCGAGCACCTCTGCACCTACGCCCTCCGCCGAGTGCTCACGGTCGACGATCAAGCCGCCCTGAAGCAGATCGAAGCCGAAGCGAAGAAGAACGAATACCGAGTCAAAGACATCATCCGCGCCGTGGCAATGTCTGACTTGATCCGCAAACGCTGACAAACTCTGACAAGGAGATTCTCGATGAGCCACTTCCTTTCACAGTCCTGGTTGATCGATCGGCGCCGCGCACTGTGCGCGTTGGGCTCTTGCATCTCGCTGCCGGTCCTGGAATGCATGGTGCCGTTGCGGGCGGCTGAAGCGAAGACAGAGACACCCAAACGCAGTGCCTTCATCTATCTCGCGAACGGTGTGCATTCGTTGAACTACCAGATCACCACACCGGGAAGGGATTACCAATTCTCGCGTTCGCTGAAGCCTTTGGAAAAGCATCGGGAAGTGATCACGCCGATCAGCGGGCTGTATCATCCCGGTGCCCTGAGCCATCACCACAACTGCATTTCGGTGTGGCTGACCGGCGGCAAACTCGGGCCTGCGGACAAGAACACGATCTCCGTGGACCAGAAGATGGCCGAGATTACCGCTCAGCACACGCGCTATCCGTCGATGGAAATCGCCCTCACCGGAGATTCGCTCGGCTGGACGGCGGACGGCGTGCGGTTGCCTTCAATGCGTCGTTGCAGCGAGATCTTTGCGTCGCTGTTCGAAGCACCCAAAGGTGGCAAGACAGCTCAGCGACGCGCCCTGCGTCACAAGGGGAGCGTGCTCGACGCCAACCTGGCGGAAGTGCGGCGGCTCGAACAGGCTATGGGAGCTGCGGACAAAGGACGGCTCGATCAATACCTCACCTCGGTTCGAGAAGCGGAAGTACGCACGCGTCGAGCCGATGCGTGGCTTGATACTCCCCTGCCGAACATCGCTGACGACGATCGCAAGCGAACCAATCGCGACATCCCTCACACGCAGGCAGGCGACTACTTCCGCACCGTTTATGACTTGATCGTGCTCGCGTTTCAGACCGACGCGACGCGAGTCGCGACGTTCAGCCTGGGCGGCGAAGGCGATGCGTTTGCGATCCCGGAGATCGGCATCACCGAATCGCGGCATCAACTGAGCCATCACGGCGGCGATGCGGGCTACATGGAGAAGCTCACGAAGTACGACACCTTCGCCATTGAGCAATTCAGCTACTTTCTCACGCGTCTCGCGGAGACGAAAGATCTCAACGGCCAGCCGCTGTTGAGCTCGACGATGGCGCTTTTCGGCAGCGGCATGTCCTACGGCCACAGCCACGGCAACGCGAATCTACCGCTTGTGCTCGCCGGTGGCTCGGATCTCGGCCTGAAGCACGGCATTCATCTCGATTTCAATCAAGGCCATTTCAACGGCTATCAACTGGAGAACCCCGGCGAGCACTACTCGCTCTGTAGCCGCCCCGCCGATCCAAACGCGCACATGAGCAACCTGCTTCTGCTGATGGCGCGGCGAATGGGCGTCGAGACCGACACGTTTGGCGATAGCAACAAGGCGATCGAGCTGTGAACGAGTTTGTCATCCTGTCTTGAGGATGCGTGCTGCGGTTGGCTGCCGTGCTCCGCCAAGAGAAGGGACAATCAAGGACGAACCTCGAACCGAGCCACTTCGAACCATCATCCCGGCACGACAAGCAATGCACAAAGTACTCTGGCTCGCGGCCCTCTCCCTCGGGCTCTCCTTCCTCAGCAGCCTTGTGGCAGCGGACGAGCCGTTCCGTCCCGAGACCGGGAAGTTCCCACCGCTGGAAAAAGCACACACCTACCGGGGCGTGCTGGCGTTCGCGGACCATGCGAATCGGCGCGGCAGTCTGCGCGTGGAAACGCCCGGCGAGTTTTTCCGCAATCCTCCGCATCCGTTCGCCATGCTTCCCTACGGCATCGTGAGGTATCACGGAGCGCCGGCCGATCTTCGAGACGTCCCGCTGGGTACCGTCGTGCATCTGCGAGCGTTCCTTCCCCCCGACCCGAAGACCTCTTCCGTTCCGGTACTCGAGAGGGGAAACCCCGAGCGGCCGGCTGAGAATCACGTCCTGCTCCTCGAGGACGAGCCGAGTGTCTGCCTCCGAGAAGGCATGGTGTGGAAGCTGAAGGAGGTCGATGTTCAAGCGAATCAAGCGCTGATCTTGGCCACTCGTGAGCCCCGAGCCGTTGGCGACGGCAACGCCAAAGTGGAAACACTGACCTCGAACGCCGCTACGCGATTCTGGCGCGGCCGCGAGTGTCTCAATGTCGACGACGTGATCGCAGATGGCTTTTGGCCTGCGAGCGGGAAGAAAACCCTCGGCGACCAGGCGGTTCTGCTCGGGCTGACTTGGGAGCCGACGCCCAACGGGGTGTTCCTGCGGTATCATGTTTCGGACATCTGGCTCGACGAGGCCGCCATGCAGCGAGCCACCAGGATTCAAACCGAGACACACAAAGCACTGATCCGCAGCCGCTGGATGCCTGCCTGGGTGGATGCCGTCGAGTACGGCAAGTTCGGTCGAGCGAAGGTGACCGCGACCTTGTTCGGCGGCATGGACGCCTCGCTCTACGCGGACTTCAAGGCTGGCAGCTCCGCGCAGATGAGCTCGGTCGAGAACACCTTGAAGCACACCCATGGCGATTACAGCCCCGCACACATGGCCTCCGGCGGAGCGATCCTGGAAGTCACCCGGCTTCCGGGCGACGCCCCGCCGGGCAGCAGCGGCATTCAGATCCGTTTCGAGACGGACCAGATCATCGAAGGCATTCGCCCAGGGCGCGTCGTCCGTGTCCGACCCACGAGCTGGCCTTTGGTCAATTTATCTCGTGAAGAATACCTCAGAGACAGCATCGAGGAACGCTTTCCCAGCCCCGACATCTTCCCGAGGTACTAACCTCCCCGAGATTCCATGGGGAACATGAAGTCAACGAGCACGATCTGGAGGCGATCAGATGATTTTCGCGGGAAATGCAAAGGAAGCGTGTCGAGCACGCCAGCTCGGCCAATCCCCTTTCGTTCTGTCGCTCCTGGCGTCGCTCATGCTCGTCGCGTTTTCGGCCCACGGTGCGGATGACCTCGCGCAATCGTTTGCCAATCAGATTCAGCCGTTGCTCGTGAAGACCTGTGGGAGCTGTCATGGGAAGGTTCCCATGGATAACGAGCTCGATCTCACCAGCTTTGGCTCTGTCGAGGTGATCCTCGCCAAGCCCAAACTGCTAGGCGATGTCGCCGACCGGTTGCGACTGGGCGACATGCCACCGCAGGAGGCGCCGCAGCCGAGCGCGGCCGAGCGGGAACAGCTGCTGGGCTGGATCGAGGCGGCGCTCGATGCCGAGGCGGCAGCGAGGGCCGGTGATCCCGGGCAGGTAACGCTGCGTCGGTTGAGCAACACGGAGTACGACAACGCCGTCCGCGATCTGACCGGCGTGGACATGCGGCCAACCCAGGCCCGCGAGTTTCCCGTCGACAGCGTTGGCGGCGAGGGGTTTGCCAACGTCGGCGACGCGATGCCGGTCACCCCCGAGCTGGTCGAACGCTATCACCAGACCGCTCGTGACGTTGCCGCGCGGGTCGTGCTCCTGCCCGGCGGTTTCCGTTTTTCCCCTTCCACCGAACGACCGGATTGGACCGAGGAGGCTCTCAAGCCGCTCCGCAGTTTTCACGCTCGCCATGCCGGACCCAATGGAGAGCCGCCGCTGGCTGCGCATCTCGCGGCGACCTTGAAGCATCGCGACAGGCTCACCCGTGGCGGGGCCGCCGACATCGCTGCGGTGGCCGCCGAGGAAAAGCTCAACGCCACGTATCTCGCGGCACTTTGGGCGGGGCTCAATGGCCAGTCGGCTTCACCTCCGGAAGTCCTTGTCCAGTCGAAGCAGTGGTACGCGAAAACGGCCCAGGTGGAAGCCGAGAAGCAACGGCGACAGGCGGCTTTTCAAGCGGCCAAAAAGGTCCTCGAGGCGCGCTGGGCCTCGTCGAAACGGGTCGTCGCGGAGTCCAAAGTGGCAGAAGGGAGCTCTGTTCCCTTCGAGCACAAGGTCTCGGTCGAGCGCGGCGAACTGCTCCTCCTGACCGTGCTTCCGAACGAAAATCACGGGGCCGACAGCACGCTCATCGAATGGACGATCCGCGCAACCAGCGGCGATCAGCGAACGTGGAGCCTCGCCGACCTGGTGCCCAATCTCCTGGAGGGGAACCCGTGGTCGGACAAGCACGGGGCCCATTGGAGCTTCCTGGAAACGACATCCATTCCGGCGTTCCTCACCGAACGGCGCGAGAGCAACGCGGGGAGGAGCGAAGTGAAATCGTGGAGCCTGGGTTCCGAACCCTCGGTCTTCGTGAATTCCGCTTCGGAGGATTTGCAAGTCTGGACGAGGTTGCCCGCCCGATCGTTCTTTGTGCATCCGGGACCGAAACGCCCCGTGGCGGTCGCCTGGACGAGTCCGATTGCCGGGGAGTTGTTGGTCGCGGGCCGCGTCGCCGATGCTCACGCGAGCGCTGATGATGGAGTCTCGTTCGAGCTGTCGCATGTCGTGGCTCCGGACTTGGGGCAGGCACTGGCTGATCTGGGCAACGTGCCTACGAGTCAGCCGGACGCCGGTTTGCCTGCCGACATGCTCGCCATTGTCCGGGACGAGTGGCGAGAGGCCACGACCGATCCGGCGCCGGTCCTGGCGGCGATCAAAGCGATGCAGGACCAGTTGTTTCAAGGCAACTATGGGAAGAATGCGGCCCTCGCGGTCGGCAACGGCTTTCCCGCTTGGGAGGACCTGCGTCGGGTGGTCGCGCGTGAGCGGGTCCAAGGTGCCGCGCGGGAG
>Ga0209598_10000159_pt1 | contig 52727 bp, 86 predicted proteins | sample M_140807_EF_Meta_FD_187317 | JGI IMG/M metagenome (GOLD analysis project Ga0209598, IMG submission 187317) | Freshwater microbial communities from Lake Montjoie, Canada to study carbon cycling - M_140807_EF_MetaG (SPAdes) (version 2) | ecosystem: Environmental > Aquatic > Freshwater > Lake... | reverse complement strand
AACAACATCTATGGCATTCTTCGCAAGCATGGAGCCGCTGAAGAAGTTATTGCAAGTATTGAGAAAGAGGGAGGCCCAGATAAGATTAACGATGAGTTCTGGCGCAACCCTGCATTCCAGAACCTGCCATTGACTGATGCTGAAAAATTGAAGCGTAACCTTGTTGATGTTTCTGATCTTCGTGATAAACAAGAACAAGAAATTCAATACGCCGCTGAAAATGCTGAACAAATTCTTGAGCAACGGGAACAAGAAAAGGGTCAGTGGTATGAAAAAACAATTCAAGAAATTGACCATAGTCTTGATGAGATTACAAAAGACCTACCATGGGCAAGGTTTACGGAAGCTCCAGCTAATGCTACTCCAGAACAAATTCAGCAAGTCCAAGCTCACAATGCCCGTGTTGCTGATCTTGCGACAAAATTTGAGTCTGCATTGTGGCCTACAACGGCACAGGAACGCACGAATGTTGCTGCCGCCGCAGTATTCAGTCATGTGGTTTCCGAGCAGCTACGGACTGAGCAAACGCAAAAGAACGCATTGCTTGAACAAGTAAAGAAACTGACTGCTGAGAATAATTCTTTGAAATCATCAAGCAAGATGCCCAAGCAATCGGTTTCTAATCAGTCGGTGAATAAACCATCGAGTATGAATGATAGAATCAAGATGAATGCTGCTGACGCTATTGATCTTGGATTGGATGAAGCTCTTGGTCAGTAATATACATAGATATATAGCAAAGTTAGTATAATTCAGTATAAACTTAGTATATATTAATATGTCTCAAATAAAAGTGTCTCCAGACGAGAAAATTACAATGAATGCGCTTGATTCTGCTGATCCATTTGCACGGCAAGGCAGATTAAGCCAACCATTGAATCAAAATATTCCGAAAACTCCTCAACGTGATTTTTCGCATTACGATCAACAAACTCAAGAAAAAAAGCCAGATATGCCTAAATTTGATATTCAAGAAGAGAAAAAACCTCTTAAACCGGGTCGAAAACCAAAGCAAGCATTGGAATCAGTAGAAGAATACAAAAATCCAGTTATTGAATCACGCAATAATGATGGAATGCCATCGTATCGTTGCGAGTTTGCAGGAAGGGACATTTTTGTTGGATTTCCATGTTATAAGACTACAAACCCAGTTACAGCATTTGCATTGCTTGCAATGGCACTTGACTTTGGAAAAGACAAGATTCGGTTTGATATGTCAATTGGAGATGCCATGATATATCATTCTCGCAACAAAATTGCACAAAAGTTCCTTGAGACAGATGCAAAATGGCTTTTGATGATTGATGATGACATTATTCCTTGCATTGGTAGACCGCATTGGATGCGTTCAACTGTTTCCAGTGCCAGAACATTGCTAGATGCGCCACTTCAGCGTCATGTATTGCAACGATTGATTGGAGCAAACAAAACATTGATTGGTGGAGCATATTTTGGAAGGCAAGAAGGCGCTCCGCTTATGTGTTCTGACAGGTCACTTGAGACAAAAGCTCGCGCATATCAAGATGAGGTTGCTACTGTTGATTGGGTAGCTACTGGATGTATGCTTGTTCATCGAAAAGTCTTCCAAGACATCGAAGAAAAGTATCCAGAACTAAAATCGCCAATCGCAAATGGCGAATTTGATTTCTTCCATCCAATTAACTCTGCAACTGGGGAAGATGTTTCGTTCTGCAAACGAGCAAAAGAAGCCGGACATCAGCCGCACATTGATCTTGGGCTTCCTGTATTCCACGTTGGCTATCGCTGCTATTAATTATGAAAAATATATACGCATTTTATACAAGCATTCAACTTGCAAATCAAAATGAGGAGTTTGCTTGCTCTAACTGGTGGAAAACATCGTGGGAAAAACTTGGATGGAACGCAGTAATGCTTAATCGTTCTCATGCTCAAGGATCACATCTTTACAATAAGCTTGCGTCTAAGATGCTCAATGCCTCAAGCAGCCTCGCAGAAGACCGCAGGAGCGAGTTAGATTGGCTTATGGCTCGATTTACCCGTTGGTGTGCGCTACACGCAGCAGGAGGCGGCTGGATGAGTGATTATGATGCTTCCAATATTGATTTTACTCCAGATAAAGCAGATGAAATAGAACAAAAGCAATCTATATATGTGTGCGGAGAACCTACATATTTGTTTTACACAACCCGCGATATGTGTTCTGCTGCAATTATGAAGTTTGTCAATCAAGACATCTTTGATTTGTCAGAAAAATGTATGATTAATTCTAAAGATAAAGATTTGTCTTCAAAATTGGTTAAGCATTGCAATAATACATCAAAAATGATGCGTTCAGAGCAAATGCAGGGGTTAATGCGTCAAAAGTGACATTTTATGAATAGTCCATTTATTAAAACAAAAACATTCCTGCATACTGGTCATATTGGAGATGTTATTGCGTTTCTTCCAATATATTATGGATTGGCAGGAACACGTTTAGTAATTTGCGACGACCCCGGCTCTGTTCCAATGAGTGGATTTAAATATAATTCTTTAAAACCACTTCTTATCAATCAAGGAATCAATGTTTCTTTCAATGATGTCAGTGTTGTAGATTACGACATGACGCATTGGAGGGAATGTTATGAGCATCACATTAGTTTGATGGATTCTCAAGCGAGATTTATTAATTTTGTTCCAAAAGGAATAGGAAGTGTAAAAATAACGCAACCTTGGATAAAAGTTGATCAAGATAGCAATATTTTTGGCAAAATTGTTTTCAATAGATCACCAAGGTATCACAACCCTGCATTTAACTGGAAGAGAATACATGAAAAATATCATAAAAAAGCAGTTTTTATTGGAACTGAATATGAATATGCAGATTTTTGTAAAAATGTAGGTAAGGTTGATTATTATTCGACATCAGACTGCCTTGAAGTTGCTAGAGCAATCAACGCTTGTTCATTATTTGTTGGGAATCAATCGTCTGCCTGTTGGATTGCTATGGCACTAATGAAACCATTGATACAAGAAGTATTTCCTCCAACACCTAACAGTATTATTAAATATAATGGTGCAATTTTTGGATTTGATGATAATATTGTGATTCCAGACATTAAATGAAAGCTGTAATTGTCAAGGCAAATTCTCAAATTAAAGTTGTTGATCGTCTTGTTGATTACATAAAAAAACTAGACGGAACAGACGTTGTTGTTATTCCATCATGTGAGGAAACAAGTGAATATCCAGATAGAAACAATTTTGCCTTGAGAGAAGCGGCAGATTATATGGCTGGAGAACCATTTTTTTGGTTGGAACCAGATGCGATTCCTTTAAAAGCAGGATGGTTAAAAGAAGCAGAAAAAGAATATTTTTGTTCTGGAAAAGAATTCATGATTTCTTCTGATGAAAATCCACCGCACGACATGGTTGGAGGAATTGGAGTTTATGGGCCAAGCACTCGTTGGCTTATTCCCAAACACATTGATGGCAATTTTAAAGGGCAAGGATGGGATGGGTGGATGATTAAATCAATTCCGCATACAATACACAGGACTCCGTTAATACAACACAGCTACGGGTTATATCACATGGGACAAGTAGAAACTCATAGATTCCCAAGAGACGTTGAAATGATTAGAGAAAAATCTATTATTTTTCACAGAGACAAGTATCAAGACATAATTAACATAAAAAATCTAAAATAGATAAAATCTAGTTTAATCTAAATAACAATTATGAAAGAATCAAGCAAAGCAATGGAACGTCGGTTTAACTCGGAAAAATCAATACTTTTTTCTAAGATATTCAAAGGTGAAGGAATTGATATTGGAGCAGGAGATGACTTAATCAATGTTCCAAATGTTCGTAGGTTTGACATGGAAGACGGAGACGCAAACCATCTTGATCAATACTTCCCAAAAGAGTCATTTGACTACATCCATGCTTCTCAATGTTTGGAGCATATGCACGATCCTAAAGCCGCTCTGAATTCTTGGTTGAAAGTTTTACGCAAGGGAGGTTATGCTGTTGTTTGTATTCCGTCTTGGGAACTTTACGAGGGCATGATTTGGCCGAGTCGATTTAATCCAGATCACAAGTCAACATGGTCACTTTGGCAAAAAGGTTCTCCAGCTCCAACTCACGTTTGTTTGCCAGAATGGTTAGCAAGCTTTGATTGCAATTTAATATACTGCGACTTGATTGACACAAACTATAATTACAAAATTGGAACATCAGTTGATCAAACATATCCATACGAAAATCGAGTTGAAGCATTCATAGAATTTGTTTTGCAGAAGCGTTAGTAAATATACCTTCTGGAAGGCTTGAGGTTGGCAGCAGAGACACTTCGCCCATTGTATTGAGTAAGTGTCTTGTAAAATACCTTCCGTATAGGAATCGGCAGTTTAGCTTTCGACATTACGCTGCTATCTTTATCGGGTCGCGCCAACACTCAACAAACACCCATTAGCAGCGCCTTCGCCTACCCCGTGCAAACATTCAAACTTTAATCTTAATGTTTACCGAACTCGGAGTAGCGTGTTTACCCAAATAAATTTGAGCGGGAAAATTGGCATGGTTACATCATATTTTCCCTGCGCTTTTTTTGACAAGTTATCCCAAAGAATTAGTTGCCATGATTTCTGTCATATTTCGCTCACAGATATAGCATCCGTTGCGAGCTACTTTTGGGAACTGCTTTGACGCTTCATACAAAAGGAAAAACCCGCCTTGATAGGAACAGTATCAAGACGGGTTATCTACACCTATGTTACCAAGGAAATGTAGTCCGATTGAATTCTGTTCCAATTCAAGAAAGATGCAAGCAGAATAATTATTTTTTTTCATATGTCAAAATCTTTTTTTAAAAAAATCATTTGACGATATTTTTCTCAACCCTCATAGGTCACTTATCTCGGCGAACCATTCCGTATATGGTGACTCCGTGGAAGTCAAAGAATCCACATACAGGCCGCACAATAAGCCCAGCGTGCCGGGGCGAACAAACAAGAATCAAAGCAGGATGATCAATTTCGTGACATAACGAAAATGATATTCCAGCAACTTGAATGTCGCCCGAAGTTTTCTAAACAACGGGTAGGTTCAAGCAGAACAAAACCCAAACACAAACAAAACTAAAACTTAGAAAACTAAAATTATGCCTAACGATTGTATTCCATTGGCCGCGATTCAAGACTTCGCCTCCAAAGACGTAAACCGCATCATCGGTCAGATTGGCCGTGTGCTTGCTCGCAAATCCCCATATGTCAATTCTATTGATGGCGGGACTCTCCCTAATGTATCGGATGTTGTCCGTAGCGTTGTTGAGGAAATGGCAGTTCCTGCCGCCTCGCTTGCTGCTCCTACATTCGTGAATGACACTACCCTTTGTGGTATTGGTGCTACTCCCGATCAGGTTGGCTCGACTGAATATCAGTTCCAGCTTCAGACCCTTCGTGGTGCAGGCCCACGTGTTTGCGTTAAGCAAGCTCGCACTGCCTTCAAAGGTTCTTACCTCCAAGCTCAAGTTTCGCTTGAAAAAACGATTCTCCAGCTTATCAATGCTGATATTCGTTATCAATATTTGATCCAGTCTGGTATCAAGTATGTTGTCAATAGCACCAAGTCTTTCACGCAAAGTCTTACTGGTGATATGCAGCAGATCAACACGAAATTTGCAACATTCTTGCCAGATACGAATGTTAATTTCAAGACTCTCTACAAGATTGGAACTTTCCTTCGTGAAGAGATGCTTGCCGAGCCATTCGCATCAAAAGATGGTGAGTTCTTCCAAGTTCTTGCTTCCGCAGATCAGATTGAGAACTTCCGCAATGACGCTGACGTTAAGGAAGACCTTCTCTATCTCTCCGCTGGTAGCTTCAAGCTTGGTGAAGAGTCCATTTCTGGCTATCAGTTCATGGGCTATCGCGGGTTTGCTTTTGGTATTGACCAACAGCCACTTCGCGCAACTGGATTTGATGGTTCTGGAAACCTCGTTTTGGTTAATCCTATCGTCAGCACTGCTGTTACGAATGGCTTCGCTCAACGCCGCAACCCAGCTTGGGTTTCTGCTCCATACGAAGTTATGTTTGTCATCGCTGGTGAGGCATTCAAACGTCTCATTCCAGAACAGTATGTTGGCGAGGGAACATTTAAGTTTGCTCCTCAACTCGCTATGGGTGAGCTTGAGTGGACTTATTTCCGCGACAACGATTGTAACTTGTATGGTGATTTTGGTCAGCACATCTACCAAATTTCCCGTGCAATTCAGCCAGTTCGTCCGCAGAACGTGTGTGCAGTTCTTTCCAAACGCTGCCCGTTTGATGGAATTCCTACTGCCTGCTCGACCTCTGCAACTGGTCTGTAATTAGGTAGGTTGGTATCGGTGGCAGGGTCAATTAACGCGACCCTGCCACTTCATCAGCTTATATTATTATGAATATTCCTTCTATTCTCGACACAGCAAAATTTCGCCATCTTGTTTTGGATGGTGCAAATGAAATTTCAACAGGAATTGCAAGTCTTAAAGGGTTTCAAATTCCAACATACGATCAACTTGCTTTGACATATTATGGAAGCACAAACAATATTGCTACTGTTGTGTATAAAAAATCTGGAGCTACTGTTGCAACTTTAACATTGACATATTCTGTTCAGCCTCCAACAGTGAGTGATGCTAATCTTGTCAACGTAGTAATTTCTTAATATGGCATTTAAATTTAATCCATTCACAGGTAAACTTGATATTGCAGGTGGCGGAAGTGGTGGTGGCGGCACGGTCACAAGCATTACGGCAGGCACAGGACTTACTGGCGGGACTATTACGACCTCTGGAACAATTGCAATTGATAGCACAGTAGTTGTAAAAGACGCTAACAATAACATCTCAGCGAATGCGTTCTTTAATAATCTTGCAACAATTACTGCATCTGGAACTCAAGTTGTTTTAACTGCTGCATCTGCTCCTGTCTCTCTTGTTACTGGATCTGGTGGACAAACAATTAAGTTGCCAGATGCAACTACACTCACAAAAGGCACAATTTTTAGTTTTAACAACAATCAAAGTTCTGGTGCAATACTGGTAAATAATAACTCCAATACTCTTGTTGTTTCCATTCCATCTGGTGGATATGTCACAGTTGTTTTGCTTGATAATGCAACGGCAGCAGGAACTTGGGATAGGCACGATCAGTCTCCAGCAAATGTTTCATGGTCAACCAATACATTTGATTATCCGGGATCTATTACTTCAGCTACTTGGAATGGAAATACTGTTGCTGCAAATCGAGGCGGCACAGGTCAATCTTCAGCATTTGTTGCTGGTGGAGTAGCTTATGGTTCTACAACTTCAGCATTAGGTGTAACACCTATTGGAACTGCTGGTCAAGTTCTAACTTCTGCTGGCGCGGGAACTCCAACATGGACAACTCCTGCAACTGGGACTGTAACGTCTGTTACAGGAACTTCGCCAATTGCATCATCTGGCGGCGCAACTCCAGCAATCAGTATTGCAAACGCAGCAGCAGATGGAGTAACTAAAGGAGCGGCGGCATTTACAGCATCTGATTTTGATGCAACAAGCGGAGTAGTTAGCATTGACTATACTAATGGGCAGGCAGCAAGCGGAAGCACTAAAGGATTTCTTACTTCTACGGATTGGACTACCTTTAACAGCAAACAAGCAACAATTACAACTGGTGCTGTTGATAATGCTATCCTCCGAGCAGACGGAACTGGTGGAGCAACATTGCAAAATTCTGATCTAAATATTGATGATGCTACTGTTTCTACTCAAGCGAATGTTGCTATCACTAACCAGCACTCTGGACAAACCAACTCCGCGCTTGTCCTCACGCCGAAAGGCACAGGGGCGATGATCGCAGGGCCGAAGCCGGATGGCACGGCAACTGGCGGTAATGCAAGGGGGGCAAGGGCAGTTGACTTACAACGAAACAGAAGCACAGCAGCACAAGTTGCATCAGGTGCTGATGCAGTGGTAAGTGGCGGTGCTCAAAACACTGCAAGTGGAATAAATTCTTCTGTATTAGGTGGATCGCTAAATACTGCGTCTGGAAATTCTTCAGCAGTGTTAGGCGGGTATAATGGAACTGCGTCAGGAATATGCGCAAGTGTATTATCGGGTGATAGTTCAATAGCAAGCAGCAATAGTTGTGTAGCTTTTGGACTCCAATGCTCCGCGCAAGGGGTTTCTTCCTTTGCAATTCAAGAAATAACAAGAGCATCTGCCAGAATCTCGTTTAGTTCTGGAGCAAATTCATTGGCAGATCGTCATGCGATGCAAGCGCATTCAGCAGGACAATTCGCAGCTCAAGGAGACGCACAACGCGCCCGATTTGTCCTTCGCTGCAAGACGACAACAAACACCGCAGTTGAAATGGCACTGGATGGAGCTACGACATATCTTGGAATTCCATCTGGAAAATATCTTACTGGAACAATTAACATTGCTGGAATCAAAAGCGATGGATCAGCAACAGCAAGTTATATTCGTCAATTCTCAATTAAAAATGTTGCTGCAACTACAACGCTTGTTGGAACAGTCAATACAATTGGAATAGATACAGTATCACTAACATCAATTAGCATTACAGCAAATGACGCAAGCGACTATTTAAGTGTTCAAGTTACAGGAATTGCATCTGAAACATGGAGGTGGGTTGCAAGTGTTGATGTTGTTGAAGTAGCTTACGGAGCATAATTTATGAAAACATTTGGACTTATATTTCCAGACGGAACAAGAGAGCTTGCCAGTGTCGTTCTTGACGATGAAGGCAATCCACGAATTGATACGATTAGACCTTATCCAGTCCCAGAAGGATGGGAAGACCCTCGTCTTGTAGAGGTGGTGAAAATAGAAAAACCAGAAGATGGCGAATGGGAGCCTATTGTGGTATGGTTTGAAGATCGAGTTGAGCGTCAGTGGAAACAAATTAATTAATCAATGACTCCAAAAGTAATCTGGACAACTGGGCCTCAGTCATGCGCTCCTTGCAATCCTTATCAATTGCCGGGCCAACAAAACGATTGTAATTGGCCTTATGTGGGATCAACAGGCGCAACTGGTGCAACTGGTGTTAATGGATTAAATGGAGCGACAGGCGCGACAGGTGGAGGTGCTACTGGAGCAACTGGTATTCAAGGCGCAACAGGAGTTGCTGGAGCAACTGGAACTGCTGGTGTTGGAATTAATGGATCAACTGGATCAACAGGAGCCACAGGACTTACTGGAGCAACTGGCCCCAGCGGTGGGCCAACCGGGGCTACTGGCGTTGGAATGCAAGGTTCCACTGGAGCAACTGGATTAACAGGTAATAATGGTGCTACTGGGATAGGTTCAACTGGAGCTACAGGTATTACTGGAGTGCAAGGTTCTAGTGGGGCTACTGGCATTCAAGGATCAACTGGAGCTACTGGTATTGGGTCATCTGGTGCAACAGGGGTTCAAGGAGCTACTGGAATTACAGGTGGACAAGGTTCTACGGGTTCAACAGGTATTGCAGGAAACCAAGGCTCTACAGGGGCTACTGGTGTTGGTGTTCAAGGTTCGACTGGCTCTACTGGAGCTGTTGGCGGACAGGGCAGCACTGGAGCCACTGGAACCGCAGGTAACAATGGATCAACAGGTGCTACAGGGATTGGCGCAAGCGGATCAACTGGAGCCACAGGAGCTACTGGAATTGGAACACAAGGTTCTACAGGAGCAACTGGAACTGCTGGTGTTGATGGAGCAACTGGAGCTACTGGAATTTCTGTAACAGGCGCAACTGGAGCAACCGGGACTGGCGGAATTTCTACTGCCGATGTTCAAGTTTTTACAACCGCTGGAGCATTTACTTGGAACAAACCTACAAATGCAAAATCTGTTCATGTTGTTGTTATTAGTGGCGGTGGTGGCGGTGGGTCTGGACAAATGAGTGCTGCGGCATCTCCAGCATCTGGTGGTGGCGGTGGTGGTGGTGGAGCAAGAAGTTTCATGACATTATCCGCTGCATTACTTGGAGCTTCAGAAAATGGAGTTGTTGGCGCGGGTGGCGCGGGTGGTGCATCTGTAACATCTGTTGGACTTGGAAATAATGGATTGCCCGGAGGCCCGTCTAATTTTGGTCTTTGGGTTTATGCTGATAGAGGGGGGAATGGAACTGGAGGCACTGCTGGCACTGGAGGCAGTGCTGGTGCTGGTGGTGGACGAGCATTGTTTATTGGAGGAACAGGAGCAAACGGATCGGCAACAGGTGCAGGAACAAATGCAGGAGGAAATACGAGTGCTGGTGGCGGTGGTGGGGGAGGTGGGGGAACCGCGGGATCAGTATCAGCAGGAACTGGAGGAACTGGAGGATTAGCAACTTCATATAATGGATCAGCGACTGCTCCCGGTGCTGGCGTGAATGGGCCTGATGTGCCAACCAATACTCCGCTGAATGCTTCTGGTGGCGGTGGAGGCACAGCAAGTTTTTCAGCCCCAGCGATGGCGGGAGGCAATGGAGGATTATATGGTGCTGGTGGCGGTGGTGGCGGTGGCGGTAGTGGGTTTGCATCTGGCAAAGGCGGCAATGGCTCGCAAGGTATTGTGGTTGTAACAACTTATTTTTAATATGAGCGAACAATACGCAATCATTAATACAGAGGGTGGATGGTTGGATTTTATTACTTATTGGGATAAAAATTTGTATCCATCATGGCAACCCTTACCCAACACTTATGCAGTTTTAGCAATCGAAATTGATTTATCAAAATTACCAGAAAGACCAGAATAATGGAAACTAACTCATTTAACGCAGGATTAACTGGTGTTATTGCAACTGCAACATCAGTTGGGATTTCATTCTTACCGGAAGTAGAAGCATGGTTGCGCATAGCGTCTCTTATTGTAGGTATAGTAGTTGGAGTTGGTTCACTTATTGTTCTTGCTCGTAATTGGAATAAAAAATAAGCCTTGATGAAAAATAAAATTGCATTAATGTTGTTTGTATGTCTTGCACTCACAAGTTGCGTTTCTGTGCCTATTCCTCCAGTTGGAAATGATATTGGAAAATACGGACAAGTTAAAATTTCAGTTAATGTAAAGTATCTCCCACCAGAACAAGAAATAGATTGGTTCAATCCAATCATACCGCAACCTAAACTATATAAAGATAAATGAAAATCGTAAATTACATCCTTGATCGACTTGCAGAGAACTCCACATGGCGCGGACTTGTGTTCGTTGCATCCGCCGCTGGAATTACGCTTGTTCCAGACCAAGCAAACGCTATCGCGGCTGCTGGCATGGCGGTTGTTGGCGCAATCAATGTATTCCGCAAAGAAAAAAAATAATCCATGCTTCACAAACTTATCGCCATAGCTTCCGCTGAAGTTGGCGTTAGGGAAGATGGTGGAAATAATCGTGGATCACGTATCCGCGAATATCAGTCCGCAACAGAATTAGACCCCGGAAATTGGCCATGGTGCGCAGCATATATTGACTGGTGCATTCGTGAATGGGTATCTATTCCACAAGTTGTAATTTGGCTTAATCTTCAACGCAGAAGTCCAGAAGAATGGCGACCAAAAACAGCACTTGCATATGGTTTAAAATCTTGGGCATTACAACGTCCAAATACGACTAAAATATATAATGATACTCATAAGGCACAACTTGGCGACATTGTAACATTTGACTTCTCTCATGTTGGATTTGTCGTTGAAGATACAGGCAGTGAAATTGTGACTTTGGAAGGAAACACCAATGGCCGAGGTGACAGAGATTCAACAAGCGGAGATGGTGTATGGAAAAAAATTAGAAAAAAAACACTTGTAAAAGATTTGATTCGCATTCATCCAAGTATCGCATCGATATAAATAAATATGGCTAATATTGCACACAAATGGAAAAAAGTGTTAGCAGTTTCATGCAGTCATGCAAAATACTGCGACAAGGAAGCTCTTGATGCTGTCTTGAGGTTCAAAAAAGACTTCAAGCCGCATACGACAATACATCTTGGAGACTTCGTTGACCTAACCAGTCTGATGTCTGGAGCGAAAGGTGCAAGCGAAGCAGAACCATTGATTCCAGACATTGATACAGGTCTAATGCACCTAAAAATGCTTGGAGCAAATGTTGTTCTTTGTGGAAATCACGAAGATCGAGCATGGAGGTTGCGACACAGCAACAATGCGGTTGTTGCTCATGCTGCTTACAAAATTGTTGAGGCTATTGAAGAGTGTTGCAAGAAGCTACGCGCACCATTGTTTCCGTGGGATGGTGTTTGGCAGATGTATGACCTAGCCGATATTGGATTCCAGCATGGCGTTCTTTTCAACGAGATGGCCGCGAGAGACACTGCTGAAGCGTTCTGCAATAGCACAAGAAGGAAGGTAGTATTTGGTCATTCTCACAAGGTTTCCATGCAGCCGGGACGCAATCTTGTTGGCGGCATGGGATACAACATTGGAACACTGACAAAACGATCTGGAATGGATTACGCAAAGTGTCGCAGAGCTACATTGGCATGGACGCAAGCATTCCTTTGGGGAGAATACTGCGAAGAACTCAAACAATCCTGCATCCACATCACAAGTAGAGAGCAAGGTCAACCTTGGAGGTTGCCATGACACCAAACGATTTTTTAAAAGTCATACAAGATAGTCTCAATAAACGATACGAACCTGCTCCTAATGGTTGGTATTGCACAGATGATTTAATGTCAGCTTGGAACACAGGAAGATCATCCGTTCAAGAGAGAATTAAAGAAGGGAAAAAACTTGGATTCGTAACTGAAAGAAAGTTTTTTGTTAAAAAAAATGGTGGAAGGATGATTCCATACTACAAATTCCATGAAAAAGAAGATAATCAAAAAGAAAATAAACGGAAAAATTTGGAAAATACAATTCGGTCACGCAGGAAAAACTGATGGAGTTGATAACGATGGAATTTGCGACTACGAAACACGAACAATTTTTATCAATCCAAGGTCAGGCAGAAGCTTTATCAATGTATTATCTCACGAATTACTTCACGCTAGATTTCAAGACTTGGAAGAAGACGCTATAGAAGAAATGGGAACACTGATTGAAGATGTTTATTATGAAATGTGTGAAATAACTTTTGACACAAACACACAAACAAAGTAGAAAACATAAATTATGTCTTGCGGATGCTCTAATAACATATCAACTGCCTGCCCCGAGGTTCCATATCCAACAATTTCACCAGAATCAGTTCCTTCATTGATTGGAAATCTTGTTTATGCTCTTTATGGGCAAATTAACAAATCCGTTGTAAATGGACGAGTTATTTGGGACATCCCATGTGATCCTAATAACACAACTGAGATTTTTGATCAACCTCGTCTTACTGATGAAGGCTTGATGTGTTATTTTATCAGACTTGCTAATGATGGCACATTCATGGGGGCAACTGGGCCTGTCGGTGCTACAGGGTTTGGAGCAACTGGGTCTACTGGAACTCAAGGTGCAACAGGTCCATCTGGAGGCGCAACTGGAGCGACAGGTCCATCTGGAACAAATGGAACAAATGGAACAAATGGAACAAATGGAGCAACGGGAGCTACTGGCCCAAGTGGAGGTGGAGGAGCGACTGGTGCTGGAACTGACGCTATCTTTTGGGAAAATGGTAAGAATGTAACTACCAACTACACAATTTCTACAAACAAAAACGCAATGTCCGCTGGGCCAATCACAGTCAATTCTGGAGTTGTAGTCACAATTCCAAGTGGATCAGTATGGACAATAGTATAAAGGATTAAAATTATGCCAGTAACAATTAACGGAACAACAGGAGTAGTAACGCCGGGAGCAACTATTGGATCAATCAATGGTATTTTGAAATCATCTTCTGGAGTAGTATCGCAAGCAGTAGCTGGACAAGATTATGGACAAATAACTCTCGCTACCGCACAGACTGCATCTGGAACTGCTGTTGACTTTACTGGTATTCCATCTTGGGTGAAGCGGATTACTGTGATGTTTAATGGTGTCAGCACAAGCGGGACAAGTAACATTCAGATTCAGATTGGGTCTGGCTCTGTAACCTCCACTGGATACACCAGTTCTATTGTTTGTGGGACAGCGGGGAATCTCTTGTCTGGAGCAACTGGAACAACTGGATTTTTGTGCGTTCAACCGTTGGTAAACAGCTTCCTAAATAATGGACACGCCATAATAACTTTAGCAGGTTCTAATATTTGGGTTATGGCATCCAGCATTACAACCTCAACATTGGCTTCAGGCGTAATTGGAGGTGGAACCATCACTCTCTCTGGAACACTTAATTGTATCCGTATCACCACAGTCAATGGCACGGATACATTTGACGCTGGAACAATTAACATTTCTTACGAATAATATGGCAACATCACTCTCATTAGAAAACGATCCCAGCCTTGCTCAAGGGTATCTCAAAGTCAATGGATCAACTGCCGCTACGATTACTACGAGTGGCATTACAGGAAACTTGACTGGTAATGTTACTGGCAACGCTGATACTGCTACCAAGCTATCTAGTGCATCTGGTTCTGCTCCATCCTACGCTTGCCGTGCATGGGTGAATTTTGATGGCACTAAAGACACGACAGGCGCAACAAGCACGGCAAATACGAATCGACTAATTGTTGCAAGTGGAAATGTAACAAGTGTTTTTCGTAATTCTCAAGGAAATTATACTGTTACATTTACAACTCCAATGCCGGGAAATTATAGTGTTTCTGGAATGTGTTTTTATACAAATGCGTCAGGAGATTTGGCTGTTCCGCTAATTGTAACAATAAATACAAATTTTTTAACAATAATATCTGCGGTAGAAAGTCTTTCAACTGGTGACGCAATTCCAATTGATACTTCAGTTTTTACAATTCAAATAGTTTGTTAATCTTATGCCAACAACAATCGACTCCGCAGGAATTACTTTTAACGATGCAACCTCATTTACGAGTGCAACGCTTGCCGCTAACTCTGTTGGTGCAACGCAGATCGCTAATGGATCAGTCACCGCAGTAAAACTTGGCACTACAGAGCAGAAACAGATTTGCAAAGCATGGGTGAATTTTAATGGGAATCTTTCAAGTCCTATTACACCAAGAGATGCATACAATGTCTCAAGCATTACAAAGAATGGAACTGGTGATTATACTGTGAATTTTTCAAGCGCATTGGCTGATGCAAATTATTCTGTTTCTGGTGTATGTGCAAGTGGAACATTGATAACATACACAAGCACTACTGCCCCGTATGTTTGTGGGCCTCAAGCAACTCCAACAACATCACAATTTAGATTTGGAACTGGCGCAGGAGCAGTTGGCGGTGGCACAGGAACAAGAGCAGATCAATCTTATATTTACATACAAGTATTTGGAAACTAATTTTATGCTTATCACATATCCACAACCAAACGGACAAGTAGCAGTGGTCATACCTACCGGAGATGTTAATAATGCAATCAAAGATGTTCCAACAGGAGTAGAATACAAGATCGTTGAGTCAGTTGACATTGATAACGACTACTTCAACGCATACGAGTTTGATGCTGAACTTGGCTCAAAGGTAAACATCGAGAAAGCGAAAGCTATTCATCTTGATAAGTTCCGTGCTGCTCGCGCACCTAAACTCGCCAAGCTCGACATTGACTTTATGAAGGCAGTTGAGACTGGAGATGAGGCAAGGAAAGCTGAAATTATCGCTGTCAAGCAAACCCTCCGCGATGTTATTTTGACTACACTTCCAGATGATCTCGCTGGCATCAAAGCAACTTGGCCCGATATTCTGAATTAATATGCCATACGCAAAAGAAAAAACTAAACTCAAGTCTGATTTCATTGATCTTAGTGAAGAACTAAAATCAAGTGAAATTCCAATGCCAATGGAAATGAATGAAAATGAGTATCATTATCCATCGCTTTATTTTTCAAATGTAAAAGGACTTGAAAAGCTCGGCAAAGAAGGAATGGCAGTTATTCATTACAAAAAAGTAATGGAACGCACGGAAGACGTTACTCGCAATGGTAAAACTGAAAAACGTAATTCTGTTGAGCTTCAGATTTGCGGCATCAAGCCAGAATGTTGCGAGGAAATGCCAGAAGCAAAAATGAAAGAAGATGACGAAGATGCTATTGAGATGGGATTGAAGGCTGCTGAAGGAACTAAAACAAAAAGCGAAACCGAAAAATACGAAGATTAATTTTATGGCTGATAAAACAATGCCTCCAACTGAGGCTCCAACACCAACACCAGAAGCGATGCTGGGGGAAATGACCGCACCAACTCAAGACATGACTGCTCCTACTGGTGGACAAGTTATGGTTCAAATGCCATCTGATGCGTTTGATTCTATTTATATGCTTGTTAGCCAGCTTCAATCTGGTCTTGAAGCTCTAAAGGCTAATGTTGAAGCTCAGAAAAGCGGTTCTGTTGGTGGTCAAGCAATGGCTCCAGAAGCTCCATCAAGTGCTTCAGATGAAGAGTTTCTTAAATCTCTTGCACAAGAGGGTTCAATGCGATAATTTCGCCCCATGTTTGTATCGCAGATTTACGATGAATGCGCTGAGATTCTAGGAACTACCGACGAAAAAAAGATTTTTCGTAAAATTCAGCAAGCAGTAGCAACGTTGATGGAGTCTGGACACTGGACTCACTCTGTTGCTGATGTAGATGTATGCACTGGATGGGATCGTTGTTCAATCACGCTTCCTCGTAATATTGATGTTCCACTTGCTGTTAATATTGATGGTAGTCCTACATACTTTCGCAATCGTCTCTTCCAATACCATGTAAATAAAGGCGGAATGTTTAATTCCGTTGAATGGGCATGGGATGATCGAGGTTATGTTGCAACTCTGATGGACATCATTCAGCCTTCGCAGCTTGTTGCAATAGCTGAGTTGGAGAACGATGTTGGTAAGACAATTCGCGTTCTTGGAACTGATGAAAATAATCGAACAATTCGTTCACAGCTTGCAAATGGGACTGGTGTCGATGGTTTGATTGTTCCAATTCACTCGCAAAGTGATTTTGCATATGGAACAATTGCTTCAGACGATGCCACAGTAAAAACCCGTAGTGTAGCTATAACTCCTATAAACTTGTTTAAATCGTCGTCCGCTCATGGGCTATCATCTGGACAAGGAATGAGCGTCACAGCGACTTCTGGAACAATCCCAGTGGCATTAAAGAATGGTCAAACATACTACATTGGAGTAATTGACGCATTCACTGTTAAAATATTCAATGATCCACTAAATGCTCAAGCGTTGGAGTATCCAATCAACCTTCAAAGCATTGTTATTCCTAATAGCCTTGATTTTAAAGATAGTCGAGATTCCCAAGTTGTAACAGCACTCAAACTATCGCAAGCTCCAGAATTTACTCTTGATACTGGAAATCAAATTACATTTCCATCTGGTCAAACGCTTCCTGCACCATTCAGTTCTCAAAATACATACTACGCAAATGCGATTGATTCTACTAATTTAACTGTATTTGGTAGCTCAGATGACGCTAAGAAGAACATTAATCCTATCTATACAACTGGCAGCACGGCTTCTCTGAATGTAGATATTCGCAAAAAGATTGATCCACAAACAACTCTGACATTCCCAGTTCGTCACTACTACAATGACGGAGATCAAGTGCAAGCATTTACTGCATCCGGCAATCTTCCCAAACCACTTATTGCTAATCAAAATTACTATGTTAATATTATTAGCCCATTTATAGTTTCGCTTCATGTAAGTTATGCAGATGCGATTGCCTCAAGTCCAACAAGTCTTGTAAACCCAATTGTTATCAAAGATTCTGGCAGTGGAACAAATTCTATTGTAAAATTGATTGCTTCTACGGCAACTACTGGCACAACATCTCAAATAACTTCGCCAACTCTTAATATTGGAACTCCATCTGGTTCTGGATCGCAATTCCAAGCAGTAGTTGTTGGTTCAGTAACTTCAGTTTCTATAAATGCTGGTGGTGGCGGATCTGGATATGTATCAACTCCTTCAGTGACATTTTCTGATCCGCCATCGCAACCTCCCGGCAGCACAATTCGAACAGACACAGCAACAGGGTATGCAATTGTTGTTGCTGGGGCAGTAAATCAAATTGTCATAATTAATGGAGGGCTTGGATATACTGATCCGCCAACAATTACAATTGGTGGGCCGGGAACTGGAGCCGCAGCAACAGCAAAAGTTACAACTTCATTTGTTTCAAGTTTTAAAAAAATATCTGGAGGTTTAAATTATACTGATCCTCCTCAAATTAAAATAACTGGCGGTGGGGGAGCCGGCGCAACTGCAACCGCATCTATTAACAATGCTGTTTTAAATGTAAATACATTAATAACAACTGCATCAATTGCAACGGCAACAACATCAATACCTCATGGATATAGCATTGGTCAGTCAGTAACAATTTCTGGAGCTTCCCCAAACGCATATAATGGAACTAAGGTTATTACATCAGTTCCATTAACAACAATAAGTGGAGTTACAATTTCAAGAGTTGGAGCAATTGCAACGGCAGTAACTCCAACTCCTCACGATTATTCAACTGGGGATGTTGTTACTATTGATGGGGCAAGTCCTGCTGGATATAATGGGAATGTTGTTGTAACTGTTTATTCTAATCCAAATGAATTTACATATACTGTAGCCTCAACACTAACAACACCTGCAACTGGAACAATTACTTCAAGCGTCCCTGATCCAACAGCAACAACATTTCAATATGCAATTGCATCTGGAACATTATCTCCGGCAACTGGAACAATTACAGCATTATCTGGAGATGTTACTTCATTAAATGTTATTACCTCTGGAACTGGATATACATCATCTCCAACAGTAACAGTATCTCCATCAACTGGCGTATTTGTTGCGTTTACGTCTACAGGTTCATTGCCATCACCTCTTGTTGCTGGAACAGCATATCGAGCGGAAATCCCTCTAAATACATCAACTGGTAATTTTACAGTCAAAAATGCTGATTTTAGCGATGTAAACATTATATCATCTGGAACTGGAACTTTTTATGTTTCGCTTTCTCGTCCATTTAGTGTTACATTTAACAACAATTGGGCTGGAGACTTTACAAACCTTGTAACTGGTCAAGAAATTTACTGGGGAACGGATTATTTACTGCCGAATACTAATCCTCAAATTGATAACGGAGTAACGCCATTTTATCTTAACAGGATTAATAATACAACAGGTAAGATTTATAATACACTTGCAAATGCAAATGCAGGTGGAACAACTGGTCTTGTTTTAATAAGTTCCTTTGGCTCTGGGCAGTCATATTACGCATTGCGAAAATTATTCCAATCACTTCCATATGGAAATTTGATTACGCCAAGTGCAATTGAATATTTGAGCGAAGACGAGATTGTTCAGTTCTCAACAACAAATACACTGCCATCCCCACTTGTCGCATCTACTGACTACACAATAAAATTGTTTGGTGATTCATTTAAGGTTTACCTTAGCGGAGTATTGCAACAATTAACAACTCCGGGCAGTGGACAACTGAGTCTTAATATTATTCGCAGTTTTTCTGTATTGCCATCAACAAGCATTGATGCTGATCAATCTCAATTTAACAATGGAGATGCTGTTGTTCCTCGCGCAAAAGAAGAAGATGTATTGCCAGCAGGGTTGACATCTGGAACGACATATTATGCTCGTAGAGTTGATAACAATTCATTTGAGCTTTACGACACAAAAGCTCATTCAACAAATTTAAATTCAACAATTGGAAGAACTCAATACACATCAACTGGTGAATTAGTTACTTCAACATTTTTTGTTGACTCTGTAACATTGCCAGTATTTGTAAAATCAGTTGTTCAAGTTGATAAGCCAGTCACAGAGGGATATGTGTCACTTTACGCTTACGATTACGGACGCAGCAATGACATGACGTTGATTGGTCAATATCATCCTTCTGAAGTTAATCCTCAATACCGCAGGATTCGCATTGGAAAACCTTGTGCATGGGCAAGAATTTCATATCGAATCCAAACTCCAAGCATAACCAGCATTTACGATTTTATACCTCTTGAACAAGAGCGAGCAATTATTACTGCTGTTCATGCTTGCGATTTAGAAGATAAAGATTTCGCTGACCAATCTGGTAGATATTGGCAGATTGCTTTTGCTTATCTAAAAAATCAGCAAGAATCAATTGATGGTCACGCAATGGTTGTTCCACAAATAAATAATCTTGTTTATGGTGATGGTTCTGATCCAGTGATGTTTTAATGAAAAGCGCACAGATTACTTCTGGCAGAGAAAGTAAAACTTCTTCTGGTTGGTTGCTTGGTGTAAATTCTGTCCGAAATCCATGGGCATTACCAGACAATCAAATTAAATGGGGTGTAAATGTTGCAGTTCGTGGTGGAGTTGTTCAAACTCGACCCGGCAATTCAATGAAACTTTCGCTTCCTCCGGGAAATTTTCAAGGCGGAATACTTTTTGCTGCAAATAAACAAGCTAACGCATCTGATACAATTGTTCAAAATGGAGTAACAAAAGTAATTCCTGCTGAAATTTATAATCCAGATGGAACAACTATTGCTGTAGACGAGCTTCCATATGTAGTGTTTGCAGTCAACGGAAATGTTTATTATTCACCATTCCCATTGCAACAACCTAAAAATTGGGAAGATTTTCGTCTAAAAAACATTCAACTTGACCCGTCTGTTGATCAGTTTGTTTTTACTCTTGCAACGCAAACAGCACAAATTTCAACTGGTGGAGATGTTAGTGTAACTCCATCGCATCGTATTGTTGTTATTCAAGACGGAGTTTCTTCTCCTGCTTATTGGGATGGATCAAATTTAACTGGTGTTCAGACAAATTCAATACCAATTGGATATTGGATGGCATTCAGTGGCAATCGACTTTGGGTTGCTTCAAAAAATATTGTTCTTGCATCTGACATTGGTGATCCAATTTCATTTACTGAAAGATTGACTGGCACTGGACGTGGAGATTTTGCGTTTGCTCGCGTTGTTACTGGAATGACTAATTATATTGGTCAGAACAACGAAACAAAACTGATTGTGTTTACAGATCGTGCTACTTATTCCCTCTCAAGTGGAATTTATGATAGAACATTGTGGACAAGCACTGCAAATTTTCAAACTACGCTTTATCCAACAATTGGGTGTGTTGCAGGCAAATCAATTTCGTTCCAAGCTGGACAAATTTGGTGGTATTCGCAAGGCGGATTGATTAGCACAGACATTGCAGCGTCAGCATATATTACCTCTCAATCGCTTTATCGTGACGTTGAAATGGCTAGGGTAAAGGCATACATGGCTGGAAACACGTCTAAGGTATGTGCAATGAGTTTTGAGAACTACTTGCTATATTCAATTCCTTATCTTGAACCATGCAATTCTGCAACAATGGTTCTTGATTACGCCCCTGCCTCTGAGTGGTCACAACAGAAGTTCCCTGCATGGTGCGGCGTATGGACAGGAACGAGGCCCGTAGAGTGGATTTCTGGCGTTATAGACGGCACTCCTCGTTGCTTTCACTTCTCTGTTGATTACGCTGCAACAAATGATGGCTCTTACAATCACCTTTGGGAATCATTTACTCCCAATCGTGCTGATACATATTTTGACATTGATGTTGATGGAAATGTTATTGAAAAAGTAAACCGCATTTACTGTCAAATGGAAACAGGTTTGCTTGGCGATGCTGTCGATCTAAAGCAGTTTGCTTATGCTGAAGTTGAGGCTTGCGAGATTGGTGGAACTGTTGATGTAAAGGTTGCATATCGAGGATCAAAGGGATCATATCAAAGTGTTCTTGAAACACGGTTGCTGGCGATTACAAACGATTATCAATGGGTCAACAGTGATTATTCAGATGAAATTGCAAAACTTGGATTTTTAAATACTCAATACCGAAGGCTTATTACAGAAAACTCGCAAAGAAGGCAGTCTGTTGCAACTTGTGAATCAAATCTAACAAACGACATTGACAAGGCATTTTCATTGTTGATTGAATGGTGTGGTGAATTTGGTGTTGAATCAGTAAGAGTATTTCTTGATCCATGGAGTGAAAGAAGCACTGGTGTTCCGCAATCTCCAGAAACAAAATCATGCGTTGTTTCTCAAGATGGAGATAATCTTTATGTTGATATATTGCCTAGTCCATATGAGCAGTCTGACACAGCTCAAAAATCATGGTGGGCAAAAGAATTTAGGACATTAACGCTTCCATGCACAGCTAATCCAAGCAAATCTATTTCAGCAACTGCATCTGCTAGTTTTCTATCAGGCATTTCGCAAATTGATGCTAGAAATCAAGCTGGAATTCTTGCTCAAAATGCAGCAAATTCAGCCGCTCAACAATATATTGCACAGAACCCTTGTTAATATGCCATCAATTACTACAGCATCACAACAGATAACAGATTTTCCATTTAGGTATATTGCGCCATTTAAAGACGATCCAGTTGTTCCACTATATTCATCTGTTCCGTTATTTTCTCCACAGTCTGGATGTTTGCCGTGTGCAGCTTGTGGAAATTTTGCAAACAGAAAAAAAATCATTGCACAGCAAGCGCAAAGGTTTAAAGATTACATCCCAAACGAAATTTCTGGCAACGATCCAAGAGTTGGATTTAATTAATAAATATGCGAACACGAATAGACTATAAACTTATACCTAAAGATTCATTTGAATTTGGAAATATACAAGATTTTGCTGAATCATTTGACCACAAAATTACGGATCATCCAAACATCAATGTGTATGGGCATTATCGTGATGGTCAGTTGTTTGGTTATTCTGACCATGTTTTTATTCCTGTTGTGTATCCAGCTTTTCACCCACAATACACAAAGCCGCAAGATGTTATTCAAGTAATGACGGATTGGAGAGCGCACGCTCAACTTTCTGGAGGCGTTGGATATATTGGTGTTCCACTTGTTAATGATCGACCTAATTTTAGCAATCAAGTAATGATTAAATTAGGATTGACAAAAATGGATAGAGAAATTTATAGTTACAATTCATTGACTTAACATGGGTGGATCAAAAACAGTAAATCCAAAAGATTATATTTCAAAACGTGATCCGTCACGCGATGTTGCTATTGCTATGATGATGCAGCAAGCTCAACAACAGCAAATGGCAAATCAAGCTGAAATGTTGAAGCAGTATTCAGCAATTAAACCATATCAACAAACTTATGATCCATCTGCTGTTTCTAAAAGAGCAGCAGAGCTTGGAGTGCAAAACATTTTAACTCAGCGAGAATTGGATCGCCTTATAAGCCCAGAAGCTGCTCAAATGCGACTTGATCAGTCAAAAGATATTGAACAATTGACAAGTCCAGAAGCAAGTAAGGCGTATATGCAAGAATATATGCGAACTCAAGGACTGCCATCACAATACGAAACAGGATTAGGAGATTCTACTATTGGTAGAGCAGCAATGTATGATCGAGCATTGCAAGCTAAAAAATCATACGAAGATAGCCTCGCCTTGCAACAACAAGCATATTTGGCAAAAACTGGAGAACCTATGGGTGGTGTATCTCCAGAATCATCTATTGCTGCGCTTCAGGCTGCACAAGCCCAAAATATCGCCGCACAAGAAGCGTATAAACAAGGAATGTTTGGAACTATTGGAGGGTTTAATCAAGCTGGAGCAAACGCCATGAACCAGCAATATTCTAACCTTCTTGGACTGCAAAACGCCAACCAACAATCGCAGCAAGCATACAATCAAATGCTTCTCAGCGGGGAGCAGCAAAACGCTGCATCTCGAAATGCAATGACTGGAGCATATATTGGAGCGGCAGGAAATCTTGCTTCTTCTGCTATTGGTTCTTATGGCAAAATGGCAGGAGGAGGTTCAGTCACTGGTTATGGCGGACAACAATATGTTCCTAAAACTGGAACAGCAGGTCAAATGTATGTTCCTGTTAGTGGAAGAATTTAAGTAACATAAACATTATGGGAGGATCAAGTTCAACTCAAGCAACAAAATACATCAGCAAGCCAGATGATTCTGCAATGTTTTCTATACTTGCAGCTAAACAAGCTGCTGGTGGACAATACTTGCAAAATCAAGCAGAATTGCTAAAGCTGCAATCGCAGACTCCTCCACAAATGCAAACATTTGACACTGGAAGGATGTCAAAAGAAGCAGCAGAACTTGGCATTGAAAATAAAATCCGTTCACGTGAATTAGAGGGGCTTTTTGATCCAGAGACGGCAAGGATGCGGCATGAAATGGGAAGTCGAGTAGCTGAACTTACAGACCTTGCTGCTACTCAAAAAAGCATGGATTCTTGGGCTAATAAGCAAGGAATTTTATCTGGTTATAAGACTGGAATGGGTCAAGGAACTATTGGCAAGGCGGCAATTTATGACATGGGAACAGGGGCCGGAAGGCAAGCAAGACTAAGAAATCTTGCTCTTCAACAAGGTTATCTCGCGCAAATTCCTGCTCCAGTTGGTGGCCTTGATCCTGCGTCAGCAATTCAAGCTGAAATGGCAGCAAAAGCAGCAAATCTTCAAGCCATGCAACAATACCAACAAAATGTGCTTGCAGGAGGACAAGGATTGCAACAATCTACTTCTGACTGGATCAATCAAAACCTTGGGGAATTACAACAAGCAAATAAAGTTTCTCAAGAAAACAAACAAAATTACGAACAGTCCATGTATCAAAATGCTGTTCAAAATGCCGCTTCTCAAAATGCAATGACTGGACAAATGATTGGTGCTGGAGGAGCGGTTGCTGGTGCGGCGATTGGTGCGGCGATTATTATTTAATGAGACATTACCTAATAGATAAAACAATAAATAGAATAAAAGAGTGGAACAAAAGATGGCCAAGATCGGTTGTCTTGTGGAGTGGCGGGAAAGATTCAACAGCATTATTGCATTTGATTCGATATGGAGCAGGAATTGACGTTCCAGTTATTCAGTATCGTCAGCCTAAGTTTCGTGAGCGATATGCTTACTCAGATTACCTCATCAAAGAATGGAATCTTGAGGTATATGAGTATCCTCCAATGAAAGTAGCATTGGCAGATGGGCCTGATGTTAATACTGGAAAAGTTCGATTTGATATGCTTCATTATTTCCAATGGGGCAGGAATTGCGTTGTATTGTCACTTGGGACAGAAACCCCTAAACATAGCGAGAAGTATCTATGTGGCGTTACAGACTTCCTGCAACGTCCTACTGGCACTTTCAATTGGCCATGGGGAGCAGTATATATTGGAACAAAATACGAAGATACAGACCTTATCAAGGGTCATGTTCCGCTTGCTCAAGACATCCGCATTGTTGATGGCGCTCCAGTTTCATTGTATCCAATGCGCGATTGGACTGATGATGAAATATTTTGGTATTTGGAAGATAATGGAATAACTCCAGACCCAACTAGGTATGTTAAAACAAACCAAAAATGGGGTAACAATCCAGATAAATCGCTGAATGCTGACTTTTATCCTACTTGTTTTAATTGCGTAAATCGACATTTAGGACATCATGTGCATTGCCCTAAACTTAATGCCACAATTACAAATATAAGTGATATGGTTCCATATGAGGACATTGTTATTCCAGACCTTGGATTTCGACCTGTTGAATGGAAAGAAAAATAACAAATGAAGACTGCATTTCATGTGGCGCTTGTTGTTCTTATAAGTGGTCTTGGCCTGTTCTTAAAAGAGATAGATCGGATTGTAAAAAGATACCGCAAGAAATGCAACGGATGGATTATCCTTTGATGAAAACAAAAGACAATAGATGTATTGCTCTTGATGGAATTGTTGGCAGTTGTGTATCATGCAAAATTTACTTTGACAGACCAGATGCTTGTAGGCAATTTACTCCGAATGGCGAACTTTGCCTTGAAGCAAGAAAAAAATTAAATATTAAATAATATGGGCGGAAAATCTAAATTTGGCGCACCTCCACTAATGACATGGGTTACTGGAAAGAAATCCTTTAAAGATTCATTGCGCACATCTGGATCGCCACTTGAGCAATCTATAAACAAAGCTATTGTTGGGTCTGGAAAAAACAAAAAAGGCGGTGGAGGAAAAAATGGTGGCGGTGGAGTTGATCCATCAACAGGCATGATGATGGAGTATATGTCGCAAATGCAAGCTCAACAAGCATCACAAGCTGAAGCGGCTCGCCAAGCGCAAAAAGCTGCGTTTATTGAATCACAAAAACAAGCTGCTGCATCTGCTGCACAGCAAGGTGAACTCGGATCGCAACAAATGCTTGAACAAACTGGGGCGATGCAGCAAGCCCGTGATATTACAGCAAAAGAAGCTCAACAAAGAGCATATGGCGCAATTGGCCAATCCGCAGTTGGTGAAGGTTTTGACATCAACCAAGCAAAACAACAACAACTTTCTAATATTGCTGGAACTGGCAATATTCCATACACTTCGTCTGCAAAACTTCCATTTTACGGATATAATCAAAATCAAGATTCTGGAGCAACTGGGAAATACGCTAACATTTTTAGTATGCCAAAAACAAAAGGACTAACATTCGGAGGAATTTAATATGGGAGGAAGCAAATCAAAACCAAAACGACCAAATCCACAGCAACAGCAAGCATCATCTGGCTCAGATGCCATGATTGGAATGATGATGATGCAGCAACAGCAACAAGCAAATCAAGCTGCTGAACAAGCTCGATTAGTTGAAGAAGCAAGGCAGCAAGCAATGCTTGAACAACAAAGGCAATCTGGATTTGCTGCCGCACAACAAGGTGAAGCAATGGCAAGACAGAAGCTTGGACAATATGGAATTCAACAGCAAATTGCAGATCAAGCAGGTTTAGCGTCTGCGCAGCAAGCGCAATCAGCTCTTGGATCAAGAAGTGTTGGCGGAATGGCAGGTGCGCCATCTCAAGCTCAAAAAATTGCAGGTCTTGGAATGGGAGCTGGATCGTCTTATGCGCCCTCTGGAGGCATTGGTGGCGTAGCGCAAGCGGCAGCTAACATTGGCGCTGGCGGAATGGGACAAGCTCAAAATATGTTTAAATTGCCATCATCTTCTAACATTAAATTTGGAGGATCGTAAATGGCAGATTATTCCATTAACCCACAATTTGCCAACCTTACTGGTTTGCAGCCGCTGCAATCTATCGACGTAACCCGTGGTGGATCGTTGCAGTTTCAACCATTGCAGCAAATACAAGTTGTGTCTTCGCAACCGGAACTTGTAGCACAAGGCATTGCTAGCGCAATTCAAGGAATTGGTCAAGGTGCATTGAGTGGAATTACTGCTAAGTGGGAAAAAGAAGAGTCACTTGCTAAAGAACAACGCAAGTATGCACAAGAACTTGAGCTTGAAGCAGCAAAACAACAAACTAAAAATAAAAGTTTTATTGATGAATTGAAATTAAAAACAGCTTCCGAACATGGACTTGAAGCTGATTTGCCAAAAAGAATGGCTGAAATTGATAAAGCTGCTGAAAGGTTAGCTTTTGTTAATCCATCTGGAAATACTCCAAAAGAAAAACCTGTTAAAAAACAAACTCCAGCACAACCAATTCTTGCTCCAGTAGAAGCTGATCTTCCAGTTAAATCAGATTATCAAGAAACAATTGTTTCTGCTGCAAATCAGGCTCCACCAGTAATTGTTACTCCACCCATTCAACCATCGACAACTGTTGCGGCACCAGAATCTGCTGTTCTTGGAGAATTAAATATTCCTGCTCCAGATTTAACAAAAGCTAAAGCTGCCGCTCCAATATTGTCCAGCGTCCCACCAATTGGAACTGCTGTATCTGCTTCAATTCCAGAGCAACCACAAGACCCTAAAATGCCAAGGAATCTTTCTGGTCTTTTATTTGGAACGCAAGATGCAAGCACAGCATTTGAAACTGCTGCTAAATTAACTACTCCATATCGAAAGGTTATAGCAGAGCAAGATGCTAGAACAAAAGAATGGTATTTGAAACAAGAAGATACAAGCTCTGAAGTTGAAAAAGCTCAAGATGAAGCTGAAAAGCTTGGAATTTCTAAAGAAGATTTAGTTTTAAGAAAAAGACAAGATGAGAGGGAAGCAGCAAAAGCTGAAGCGGCAAGAATTGAAAATCAAAGAAAATTACTAAAAGAAGATAATTTGTTTCTTAAAACTCAAAAAAACAACATTGAAACTGAAGCAAATAAATTGTCATTTATTGATAGAGCAATTCAATCTATTCAATCAGAGCCAGAACTTGTTGGAATTATGAGTCAGTATTATCTTGGAGATCAAAAATTGCCGTTTGCTCCGGGAACATATAAGGATTGGGCAATTATTGGGAAGCAACTTGGTTACAATCTTCCAGTAGAAAAAATCCAAAAAATTGTAGATATACAAGAAAACCTTAAAACAATTGAAGCTAACTTGGGATGGCAAGCATTTGCTCAAATGAAAGAATTGTCTCCAACTGGAAGTGCTGGTGTTGGTGCCTTGACGGAAGGTGAACGTAAATCACTTGAAAGAATTCCGGGAAGCTTGTCAATTACGCAATCTCCAAAAAATCTTCTTAACAATTTGTATAATCTTAAAAATGGAGCAGTTAAAACAATTGAAAATGCTTCAAGTGAAGTATCTCAAATTGATAAAACATTCCAAAAACCTATTATTTCTTCATTAAAAATGAATCCAGATGAGCAAGAAAGGATTAAATTTTTAAGCACTGAATTAGGAAAAGCGACTGAAGAACAGAAAAAAGATCAAAATTATTTGGACGCTCTTGAAGAACTTAAAAATCTTATAAGGCAAAAAAATAGACTTGATGAGTTCAATCAGCAATTTAGGTCAATAAAATAAAATGACACTTGAAGAACAGATACAAGCAGAAATAGACGAAGAAAAAAAAACTTCATCAAAACCAATTGAAGTAACGCCTCCACTTGAAGACATATCTATTCCTGTTGTTTCTACAGAATCAAATCTTACTCAAGTAAAATCAAAAACACCAGAAAGCGAAGGAGTGGAACCTTCAACTGATGTTCGCGGAATGACTGGTGCTGTAATCCGTGGGTTAACTGTTCCAGCAGCTCAAGCATTAGGTGGAGCGGTTTTAGGCTCTCCTCTTGGCCCACCGGGAATGGCTGCTGGTGCCGCTGCTGGGCCAATTGTCTTTGGTCTTGGCGATCTTGCCGTTGAGGGAGTAAATGCGTATTTTGGGACTGATTTTGGAACATCTCGTGGCGCGATAACCAAACTTTTAGATTCACTTGGAACACCCAAACCAGATACTGCTGCTGAAAGAATTACTGAAGCTGTAACAGAAGGATTGGCAAGCGGCGGGGGAACTGCTGCTGGATTTAAGAAAGCTGGAGAAATTGCAAAAACTGGAAGTAAACTTCAAAAGGTTTCTGAATTCATGGGGCAAAAACCACTTGAGCAACTTGCAATTGGTGGAGCGGCAAGCCTTGCATCATCTGGATCGCAAGAAGCAGGTGCTGGGCCTGTAGGGTCAACATTGGCTGGGCTTGGTGCTGCCGCTGCTATTCCTCTTACAAGAGGTGGGTATAGGGCTATATTCCCAACGCAAGAAATGAAGCAAGAACGAGCTTTAGAAAGATTGCGTGGCGTATATCAAACAATTCTTCCAGAGGAAGCTCAAAGACAGCAAATGGTGCAGCAATTACGAGATGCTGCAAAATTGGGAGATCAAGATGTTCGATTGATGACTGGAGATATTACTGGTCATCCTGCAATTCTTGCATTGCAACGAGCAGCAGAAAAATCATCTCAAGAAGTTGCTCAACGCAGTGCAGAAAACATTGCTGGTATTGGAAAAAAAATTAGCACAGGGCTTGAAGAAGTAGGAGCTAAACCAGAAGAGGCAGCAAAAATCTTTGAAGATCAGTTTAATGCTCTTAAAAATCAATATCAATCATCAATTCAAGAATTACAATCTCAAGGATTAAAAGCTACAACTGAACTTGAGTCTGCAAAAAGCGTATTAGATCAAGCTGAAAAAGATTTAGCAAATAATAAAATAACAGCAAAACAAGCATACGAAGAGGCAAAGAAAACACTTGATGAAGCTGTTGATGCTGAGAAATCAAGGCAAAGCGACATTTCCCGTGGTGAAACAAATGTAAAAGCTGCTCAAGTAATTCAAGCCCAGAAAAAAGCTCATAGCGATTATGCAACATCTTTGTATAACGAAATACAAGGCGTTGATCCGTTCAAGCCAGAAACAGCAATAAACACCATTGAGAATTTAGTCCCATCTGGTGCTGTATCAAAACTTGAAAGAGTTTCTGGAAAAACACCACAAGAATTGACAACAAGTCAGGTTGAGCTAAACCCAAATATACCAACTGTTGTTAAAAGAATATATCAAAACCTTGTTGATAAAAAAGGAAATAAAATTCCAAAAGAATTAAAAGATGTGATGGCAGAGTTGAGGCAACTTAATGCTGCAATATCAACAGAAAGAAATCCTGCTCAACAAAGGATTATGATGCAAGTCAAAAAGTCACTTGACGAAGACCTAAAACAACTTGAAACTACATATCCTCAAATTAAAAAAGCAAATAAATTTTATGCAGAGCAATATGCAGATGTTTTTAAGTCAGATGCTGCAAAGGAGGCATTTGAAAAGGGTGCAAGTTTAACTCAAATTCTTGATAATTATAGTGGATCAAAAGACGATTTGATTAGACTTCGCAAATCAATCGAGGGTAGCGGAGATGTCCCCGTTTTGCCTCAACATTTAGAAAATACTGGTTTGGGAAATAAGGGTGAATTGGTAAAATCTGGATTTAATGCTATTGACGATTGGATTCTTTCAAGAGTTGAAGATGTATTGAAAAAACCAACATCAAAAGGATATACTACTTCTAATTCTATTAAAAATTGGAAAAATAAAGAAGGTTCAGTTATATTGGATGCATTCAAGAATAGTGGATCAAAAGCTGAATCAGAAATTGATGACTTAATAAAAGGGTTTGAAAATCTTGAAGATGAAGCAGTAAATTTAAAAGCAAATTCAGATAAAATTGCATCTCAAGAAATACAAGAAGGCAATCTAGCAAAAGATGCCTACAATAAAGCTCGCGCAGAAAAACAAAAAATTGATCAAGATATAAGCGAAAAAAAGAGAAAATTGATCAGTGATTTTAGAGAGCAAAAAAATTCTTCTCTAAATCCAGCCAACAGATTTATTGGTGGAAATGCTCAAGAGGTTATTGGGAATATCATGTCAAATGCACAAACTTCTGAGTCAAACATGGCAAAGATTCTTGAGAAGGCAGCGCAAGACCCAACTGGAAAGGCTACAGAAGGAGTTAAAAATGCTGCAAGAAGGTGGTTGGATGATTATGTAAGAACAAAAGGATTATCTACTACAACAACTGGAATTGCCGATCCTGTTCTTCAAATCCAAAATCTAAAAGCAAGTTTAGGTAAACTTGACGAATTACTTAAAGAAGTAAAACCGGGAGTTCCGTCACCAAAAAGACAGGCTTTAGAAACTATATTTGGAAAAAACTCTAAAGAGTTAACTGCATTAGATAGGTCGCGCCAAGTTCTTGACATGGTTTCAAGAGAAACAACAATGTCTGCATCTGATCTTGTTAAGGGAGATGTTAAGTCAAATGAAGTTATTGATGCCTTGATTTCTGTTGGAGCAATTCAAGTTGCAAATGTTAAGGGATATGTTGCATGGAAAATGATTGAGTTGATGAGGAAGCTAGGGAAAACATCAGAAAAAGATGTTAAAAATATTTTTGAGAATCTTTTGGCAAAGTCTCTTTATGATCCAGAAACCGCTGAAGTTGCAATGAAACCAGTAACAAAAGAAAGCTGGCCTGCAACAAAACGTCTCGCAAGAAACCTTGGGATTCAAGCTCGCGCAACTGATTTTGGACTTGAAGAAGAAGATAAGAAAGAAGAACAACCAAAAACAAAAATGGGATTTGGTTTTGCATCTGGCGGGACGTTCCCTAAATTGTAATGGCAAAGATTGTTACCATTGATCGAGTTTACTCAAAACCTACTAACAGAGAAAAATCGCAAAATTCTCAGAAGATAGGTTCTAAAGAAGAAATTGTTTTTGCAACATACACTGATCCAAATACAAACAAAGTCAGTGAAGGTGAGGATCATCTTGAAGCAAACCCTAATGCGCCAGAAAAGCAAGAAGATCGAGAAACACCGGAATATGGCTTCAAGACATCACAAGGTCGCATGGTAAGTCGTAAGCAGGCATACGACATAGCGAAAAAAGCAAATCAATTAAAATCATTGCATCCTAAAAAAATTTTGCATACAAGCAATCTAAAGAAACCAAAAAGAAAGAAATAATATGCCAATCCGCAAATGCGCCTCACAAAATTGTTTTACACGCAATCTTAAAGCTGAACTAAAATCTGGCAAACCTTTGAAGCAAAGTCTCGCCATCGCATACAGCGTTCAGCGCAAAGCAAAATCTAAAAAGAAAAAATAATGGATAAATCAAGTCTTAAGAATCCGTCTGAAGTGACGGCATTGTTCATCGACCACGGGCTTTTCATCTCGCAAGCATTGCGATTAGCTCAGACATTCAAGAAAGTTTATTGTTATACGCCTTGGGAAACTGCATTTCCGAAGATGACAAGCATGATTGGTTATGGCTACGATGAACTTGAGCTTGTTGATTCTATATTTGGCCCACACTTTGACGAGATTGACATCTTTGTATTCCCAGACATCAATCATGGCCCACTACAACAATACTTAGTAGACCAAGGTAAGGTTGTATGGGGTTCACGTCTTGGAGAGTGCCTTGAGCTTGATCGAGAAGGAATGAAAGACATCCTAAAGGCTCTTGATTTGCCAGTAGGAAAATATGAGCATATTAAAGGAATAGATAACCTCCGCACTTATCTCAAAGAAAATAAAAATGTTTTTGTTAAGATCAACAAGTGGAGAGGGACATTTGAAACATTCAAGTCTGAAAACTACAACCAAGTTGAGCCAAAGCTGGATGAGGTTGAACACAAGCTTGGCCCGTTGAAGAATATTATTGAGTTCACTGTTGAAGATCAAATTGAAGAGAAGAATATGTTTGAAGGTGGAACAGATGGATTCGTCATTGATGGTGAATATCCTTCTCAGTTGATGTCTGGCATTGAAGTTAAAGATTTGGCATATGTTGGAGTATTTACAAAATATGCGGAGATTCCAGAACCTATTCGCCGCTTCAATGATCGAATGAAGAAAGTATTCAAGGCGTATGGTTATCGCGGCTGGATGTCCACTGAGGTTCGTATTGGAAAAGACCACAATCCATATATGATTGATGGGTGTATGCGTAGCCCTTCGCCACCTAATGAGCTTTGGCAAGAAATGTATGCTAACTTTGCTGACATCGTATGGTATGGCGCTAATGGAATTGTTGTTGATCCAGAACCAACCGCAAAGTATGGGGCAGAAGTGTTGATTCACTCTTCATGGGCATCCGGCAACTGGCAACCAGTAGATATTGATCCAGAAGTTCGTCAATGGGTGAAACTGCGAAATGCAATGAAAATAAATGGTAGGGAATATATCTCTCCAATGGGTGATGGATTGCCTGAAATTGGCGCTGTAATCGGTTTAAGCGATAAATCAATAGAAGATGCTATTGAGGTTGCAATCAAGCATTGTGATGGCGTTTCTGGCTACTATCTTGAAATGCCAACTTCTGCTACTGATAAAGCGATTGCAGCAATTGATAAGATGGATAGACTTGGATTGAATTATTTCAATTAACCATGACGCATGATTATTGGGTTATCACTATTCTTTCTGTTTCTGCTTTCATTGGAGGTGGATTCTGCATTGCGGCAGCAACGTGGTGGGATGACTTGTAAGCCATTTGACGAAGAAGATACTGATAAAAAACCTAAAAAATGAGATTTGAAGCAAAGTCTGTTGACCCATCTCTGATGCGGTATGTAACAACGGGAGATTGGGAGATTATAGGAGATTTAGTGAGTATTACAGTTGCGGATTATGGGATGAAGGATGAGAACGCATTTTTAGTGGCATTGCATGAATTAGTTGAAAGTTTTTTGTGCAATAAAGATGGTATAAAAGAAGAGCTTGTATCTCAATTTGACATTGAAAATCACTTCTTGGATGAGCCGGGGGATTCGCCATTGGCTCCATATCACAAGCAACACATGATTGCTACAGATGTTGAGCGTATTGTTTGTAATGCAATGGGGATTGATTGGGATGAGCATAACAACTGGGTTCAGCGAGCAGGTAACGAGGTTGAGCGTTGGCAATCTGAACCACAACCTGTAATTTTACGTGAAGGGTCAAGACTATGGGCTGAACTTCATTTGTTTTCACTCCGCAATCAAAACTATGAGGATCGTGATTTTATTAAAAACTGGTTTGACAATTGGGTTAAATCGATTCCATGGAATGGATGTCCTTGCCAACAACATTTTGAAGAGTATTGCAAGCAAATTCCTCCAGATTTTTCTAATTTATGGAAATGGTCTATTGAATTGCATAACGAGGTAAACAGGAGAATTGGAAGAAAAATTTATAGTTTGGAAGAATCAGAAAATTTATGGCGAAAAAGACTATTGTAGTGGATTCAGCATTTGATCACAGAACGTCTGGATTTGAAGAAAACGATTATGACCCTTGGTTCTACGAAACTTGTAGGATGGTTGCAATTGCTTGTGATAAATTCTGGACAAAAACAGAAGAACGTATTATGTTGAATGAAATTTACTATAAATCGAGAATAAATAAATATGGCTTCTAAACCAAATATATTAAACAACAATCATCCTGCATTCCCAGTGCAAGCATATCCCGGCGATGCGGCAAACCCCAAGGTGCGACCAAATACAGGGATGAGCATGAGAGATTACTTTGCAGGACAAGCACTGAATGGAATGCTTGCAAATTCAGAAGAGTTTGGAGATGCTGTGCCTCCAGAAGATGTAGCGGATTTTGCTTACAATATAGCAAATTCAATGCTTGAAAGACGCGAAAAACTATGATTAAAAAATCATCTGCGAGTATTAAATACAATACTCCAATAATGAAAACAACTGCGGATGCAAAACCGCAAAAAACAAATATCCGAGTTCCAATGTTGAAGTCGAATAAATCAAAGAAAAATATAATAAGAAAAAAATAATATGAGTGATACAGAAAAACAACCAGAACAAGTAAGTGAAGACCATGCAAAAGCACTTGACCACGCAATTGGTCAAATTAACTTAACAGCAGTTAGCAAAGAAGACGTTGTATTGGACTTTATTGGTCGTCTGCGGCGTTTTAACTTTGAATCAATGGTAGCATTGCGGTTGCTTGAAAAAATCTCAATTGAAGAGAAGTATAATGAAAGCAAAGAACAATCTAAAGAGGAATAGTTCTTCTCAAAAACAATCTTCTCAAATTACTGCTTCCCGCGCTCACTCTGGCAAGAAAGCTCCTAGTGGAGCGTCAAGTGAGACGGGAGTAGTGAATTCTGGACTAAGGAAGGTATTTATACTTAAACGCCATGAGCTTTCCAACCATTGATAGTGAATGCGAAAGGCTAATTAAAAGAGCAGCATTTCTTCTTGAAGAAGTTCAGCACTATGTTGAGCCGCCAGATTATGATCGTGACATTACAACTCAAGAAATTTACTTTTCTCTGATAGACGAAATCAATTCATTTATTAAAACAGCAAACAAATGAAAATGAAAGATAGTGATTGGAACAGGAACGGGAAAGGCGACAAATCTCGCACTAAAACATGGGATAAGGCTTGGCAAAACAATTACGATGAGATTGACTGGTCATCTCATAAAAAGAAGAAAAAAAGTTTTGATAAGGGAAAAATGAAAAGCAAAGTTTGATTTTTGCATGAATCTGTCAAATAATGACAGATCACAACAAAATTACCCCGTCACGCCTCTAGTTCGCTATGCGAAAATGGACATTCTGAATTGACAAATGAACTTGAGGGACGCTTCAAGGTAGGGCTTCTTTTGTTATTTTGATTTCTGTTTTTTCTTCCTCCTTGTGCGGGACTTTAACTTGATCAAGCACGATTTTGAGGATTTCTGGGGCATCTGAAGGTATGATTCCAGCATATCGAAGTTGATCTGTAAGGAGTTTTGCCCCTGCGAGGTTATCTTCGTCCAGTAATCTTGTGGCAAATCGCGTAATACGGAGAGTAATGCGACTTGAGCTTCTTTTTTGAACACCATCAGAAACCTGTAATGTTTTCCGAGGATTCTGTTTAGGCTTGGGGTTAGATACCCGTGGAGCGTTAGTTTCAGTTCTTGAGTAGTTTCCATCAGCGTCTAATTTGTATCCCATTTGTTGTAGTAGGGAATGTGTAAAGTTCATTGTTTAAACCAGTTTTTGAAATGCGAGAAGTCACGAGGTTCTGTTACCTCTGTATTTTTTTCACATACATCACATTTTCCGTAATGCCATGTAGATATTTCTTTTTGTTTTGATCCATGTTTAAGGCCGCATGGAAGGCAAGTCCAAGAAGGATAATCTAATTCTTTTTTTGATTTATTTCGCATACTTTTCCTTGTGAAGTCCATTTGTTGCTGGATAACTCATCAAATTGTTTGCTCCACTCTTCTTTTGTAATTTTTCCGTTAGCGTAATCAATATCAATTTGCTGCTGCATTTCCATTCTTGTTGGTGAATCACTCATTTTTTAAATAAATCAATTAACTTCAAAAAAATTATCATCAAATTGGCATTCGTTGGATAAACTAAAAAACTCGTCTGTTATTCCAAGAGCATCACATACTGGATCAAATTTCCAATCTTGGCTTCTCATTGTAAAATCAATGTCATTATATTTTCCACTTGCTAGTAATCCTTGTAGAATTACTAAACTAGTATTCATGTATTTTTCTTTTTCTATTTTCATATTTATTAGTTGCGAGAGTTTCCGTTTTATGTGATTACGGAAATGGATACTTGTTTACCAGAAGCAGACCCGCCAAGGTTTAAACTCCCGCCACATTTCCACGTTATTGCTCTCAAATTTGATCAGAACGGAATAGCTGAATCGTCTTCCTCATCAACAACCTTTTCTTGTCGTTTTGTTGATGGAATTTTACCCTCTGCCTTGAGCTGCTCAAGAACCATGTTGCGTTTCTTATCAAACTCTTCTCGGTTCTTCTCCTTCTTTGTTGTGAGTGAATTCAGCCAACGAGCTTTGATTTGCGTCTTGCCTTGCCATTCTGATTCGTCGCATTGAAGTCGAACTTTTCGGCCAATGAAAGCATCAAGTCCAGCTTCGTTGTTCCAGTTACCATCCCATCCGAATACTTGCTTTAGAGTCTCCTCTGTGCGCTCTCGGCTTTTCTCTGACAGGTATCCATACCAAACAGATTCATTCCCATGCTGTGGACTGTCTGGCATATCCACAATGCAGGGAATGCGAATGAATGGAGCCTTGCCTTCTGGTTGATCTAACCAACCATTGCCGGGTTCTTTGACTGTGCAGATGTATTTCCCAGCTTGATCGATATATTTTTTATCCATGTGTATTTATTTTTTTATTGTTGTTTTCTAACTACGCGAAGAATCAAAACTCAAAATCATCATCTTCGCAAATCTTTTTTTCTACAAAATTTTCTTGGTATATTTGTAGTCCTTTGTTGTATGCTCTTTCAGCGTCATCAAATCTATCTTTCTGTCCTGCTGCCCAAATTTGATTGGCAAAAGCAAAGCAGTTCATTGCCTCAAGATATGCCTCGTCTGTCTTGCTCATTTTTATTGGATTGTTTAGGTTTTTTAATGTCAAATGTTGAGTTTGAGTGCAGCATTATTTGATCTGATCTGAAGTGAAATACTTTTCCTCCATCTTCAAGTGCAACAGTCCAAATATCATTCTCAAATGTTCCTCCAGATGCTGCATAAACAACATATCCACGCCCAAGCGGAGTCACTACTAAAATTGGATTTTTAAACTCAAGCATATATTTATTTCTTTTTGTTTTCTTGTTTTTCTCCTTGTTCAAATCGTGATATTTCTCCACGCATAACAACTGGGAACGCTAATCCACGTGCGCCTCTGCGGTTCTTTTCAATCATTATATTTGAGTTGCTTTTTTCGTGAACGATATTCAATACATGGTCTGCATGATGGCCGATTGCTCGACTCTCACGTAGCTTCCCATCATCATTAAGTTGACTTGCAGTCAAGACTAATGTTTGAGTTTTGTTTGCAGTCAACCTTAATCTGCGCGTCAATTCGCTAATTGCTTGTTCCCGATTGTCGGCGTTAGGCAATGTTACAATTTGTAGGTAATCGACCACAATTACATCCGCTTTGCCAATAGATGCAAGCCTCTGAGCTTCGGAATCAATCGCTCCAACTTCTGATAGATCATCACGCAATGTTAGCTTAAGTTTTATCAACGCTTGAAGTGCATTCGCTACTTCCTTGTGAGAAGCAACGAATGATGTTCCATCTCCGAAGTCTCCAGCATTAACGATACGCTTCCCAATTAGATTTGCTGCCATACGTCGAAGAATTGATTTGCTTGGCATTTCAAGGCTGAAGATTGCAACTGCCTTGTCGTTTAGCAATGCTTCCAGTGCCACTTGATAAAGCAATATTGATTTCCCTCCCGATGTTTGCGCTCCAACAACAACCATTTCTCCTCGTTGGAATCCTCCGCCAAGATTTTGATCAATGTCAAACATACCAGTCTTGAACGAATCAAGCTTAGTTTTGTTTTCAAGATCATCAACAATCTCCAGAATGTGCTGCTTGATTGTCTTTATTTGAGTGTCAGCGATAACGCATGAAGAAATCTTTTCTCCAAGTAAAGATAAATCTTCTTGCATGGAACGCATATCTCGGTCTGCTTCGGAAACAATCTTGATGGCATCTCGGTATGATTTTGCTTTGATCAATTGTTGGCGATAGTCATCAGCAATCTGAATTGCGATTGGGCCGGAAGCCATATAAATCGTCTGGCACATTTCAAAAAAAACATCCTTCCCGCCGACTTCATCCAGCTTGCCTTTTGACTCTAATTCCGAAATGACCGAAATCCCCGTTATGATGCCTGTTCTGGCATATACTCCTTCAATTGCCTCAAAAACGATTCTAGTGGCATTCTGGAAGAAGTATGAGGGTTCCCAATGAAGCTGTGAATATACATCTGGATCAGATATGATGAGTGATATTGATGCTCTTTCTGCTGTTGGAGCTTGTGGTATTTTCATTTGTTTATTAATTCTTCCATCAATACTCGGAACGCTCGCTCTGCTGTAGCTGGAACAACTCCACTTCCGCAGGATCGTAGTTCGTCGGTGCGGTTGTCGCCTCTAACCATCCACTCACGAATTTCGGCCAATTCCGAATTACTGAGGCCGGACAACTCGGAGATGTCCATCCCATAGGTAGTCCCATCAATATCTCGACCCATCTCTGGTTTAATTTCGCTGCACTCGGATTCCCCCATTGCTTCATGTCCCGTCCCAAGCATTTCTGGTTGCTGGTTAGCTTCGTTCTCGCTCCCTCCACATGGTCGCTCGCTTGTGGCGTTGCCCACCGCTTCATTTCCATTGATACATCCTGCCCCAATGTTTTTTGTTGTCTCCCTGTTGACATACCTGCCTGCGCGTCTCCTGCATTTGGCGTTGCCCACTGTTGTCTCCCAACTTGAGTTTCCAAATTCGGGAATCTGTTCTCTTTGTTCGCTGACTCCTCTGTTATTGTTGCTGCCATGGCAGAACAACTGCGAGGAGTTGCCCAATTCGTTTGTTGAACCATTTGATTCCCCAATGTAAATCCTCTCGTCTTCCCTGTGCATGGAGGAATTATTGTCGCACTGTCCTTGTGGTCTCTGGTGCTTGGCGTTGCCCACGACTCTTGGCGGTTCCCATGCGTATTGTGGTTGGCCGGGGCGTGAGGGCCACAAGTTACCGCATCCGATAGCTTCGCTCCGTATTTTTGATTCCCATGATAACTCACAAATCCAGTTTCGGTTAGCTCTGTTTTGATTGGCCCTCTCTGAACAAATGCCTCTGGTGTCGGCCAGTTCTGCTTCACAATTGAATCCAAACTTGGATTCCTGCGTCTGCGTTCGCTTGCACAATCCTCCGCTTGATTGACTCTTATTGTGGGCCATGATGAACACTCTTTTCCTCTGGTGGACTGCGCCGACTTCAGCCGCACTGAATATTCCGAACGAACTTTTGTAACCCAGTTCTTCCAAATCACTGATGACTGTTGAGAGTCCCAACGAAATGTGTCCTTCGACATTTTCAAAGAAACACATTCTTGGTTGAAGAAGTCGAATTCCATCTGCGATCCAAGGCCAGAGATGTCTTGGGTCTTCTTTTCCTGCTCGCTTTCCTGCGCTGGAAAATGGTTGGCAAGGGTATCCCGCAACAAGGATGTCCACCAGTCCGTGAAACGATTCGTATGGGAAGGTTTTAAGATCGTTCCATATAGGTGCGACATCCATGAGTCCTTTTTCCATTTTACTGAGGAGATTGGCTTGAGCAAACCCCTCAAGCTCACAATATGCGATGGTTCGCATTCGCTCGCCAAAAATGTTTTTGAGTCCAAGTCCAATGCCTCCATACCCGGCGCAGAATTCAAGAGTTGTGATGGTAGTATCCACATTATTTTGTCTTTCTATTTATTTATTGTTTATAAGCAAGGCCGATAGCCTTCGGTTGTTCCAAGCATTGATTGTTGCTGCTTAGGCATTGGTTTCTCAATTCGATTCAGCCAGTTTGTGACAAACCTGCGAGTCTTATTGCGGTCTGGATGGTTTAGAAGCCAAGCATCGATTCGTTTCAATTCAGTGTCAATGTCCAAATAGTCATAAATTCGTTTCAAGTCAGAAACAAATTCTTCAGTTGTCCTTGTGTCTTTACTTGCTTTAGTTCTTTTTTCATTATCATAGTTCTTAGTAGTGGGCGATTTTACCGAATCGGGATTTTCCGCTTTCGGGTTTTCCCGTTTCGGAATTTCATCAAACGGAGATTCAAGATTGGGTGAGTCATAAACAAAATACTCCCATCCTCCGGGTTCTGCTCCGCTCCTTGGCCTGCGCCAAATGTAATGAGCCTCTACAAGCTCAGAAATGCCAGTAGAAACGCTCTCCGTTCCATCCTTGGATGCCGTAGCCAAATGGGAGATATGAACCTCCCAATCGGTTGGCAGCGAAAGAAGGTAAGATAACAGTCCCTTAGCTTTGAATGACAATTCCGTTGAGTGTAAAAACTCGTTTGGAATTATAGTGAAGTTGGTAGAACGCTTTTGGCGAAATATGTTCTTACTCATTTTAACATCAATGGCTTAATTGTTCTGTTAGTAATATTACATTTCCGCTTCTCAGAGCATTCTAATACTCCTTTTTTCTTCAAGCCATTACATCTTCCAGCAATAGCATTAATTTGTATTCCAGTAATTTCTGACAATTCTTGAAGAGAATAGTTTACACCTCTTTCCATTCTATCAATAATTTTCTTCTCTTGCCTTTGAAGAGTCCCATCACATTTAATCTCATTGTATGCTTGAATGGAAGTGCTTTGCATATCTGTTTTTTTACTCCAACCAAAAAGGTCTTCTAATAATGTATTTGTCATTTTATTTATTGTGTTTAAGTTAATTATATATTTCTTTTATTGTTTCTTGTAGTGTTTTTTTTACTGGCAATATCATTTCGCCGGGTATGCAGTCCTTGATAATTTCTTGTATTTTACAGATCACTTCATTATGCTTTTCTATCCTGCGTTCAAGTGATTCTATTGTGTTTATCAGGTTTTGATATGTATTTATGCACATAGTATTTATTTCATTCCGAATATTGATTTTAGAATATCTACTGATGCTGATTCTTGTTGAAAATTCTGCCTTGTTTTTTCAACAGGTTCTTCATCTCCGTCATACATGGCAATCTCCCATGTTGTATCAAACATCTTCCTTAGTCCTTTTGCCGACATGGTTACGTTACCATCACTATTGAAAGAGGGATTCTTCTTGCTGTATATTTTCCAAAGTTCTTCTTTTGTCATATTAAAAAGCCATAAGGCGCATACGGATTCGATATTGAGGATACCCAACAATCTTAAGGCATTCAGCCAATACTAAAGTTTCAACAGGTGATTCTTCTTCTTCCTTGTCGAATGATAACCACCGATCAAACTCCTTCCATCGTTCAGCAACAAGCTTGTCGCTCCAAAAATCCCACCAGATCATTCTTGCAATCGGGCCTTGCAAGCGTTCTGGCAGGCCTAAAACTCGTTGTAGCCAATCTTCTGGAGTAACTAGCTTCAAGGCTACCCACTGAGCTATTTCAAACTTCTCATTTCTTGTGCGTTCACTTTTCAACTTCTGCTTGTATCCTGTTAATGTTCTCATATTAATTGTTTTTAATGTATTTTAGTGCTGCGATTGCTTTTTTAATTTCATTTCTCCAATATTCGTAATCCCGCCATTCCCAATTTTTTTTGATTGATAGTCTCAATGCAACTTCAATCGTTGAGTAAATGCCATAAGGCATAGTGTCTTTTATTTTATCCATATTATTTGTTTTTCTTTTTATCTTGGATCATTTTGCTAAATCCATCTTTTCGTTTTGCTTGTTCCTCTTTAACTGGAGTGCGATATTTCTCGCACAACTCACGAAATGTCTCACCAGACATTGTTCCTCCGAGCGCATCAACCAGCTCATCCATGCCCCATTTCCCGCTGATTGCAGCGGAAACGATAGCAACTCGGTCAAAATACTCGCTTCCCTTGACCTTGGATAGCCTCCAGCCTTCCAACTCCTCACCTGCGTCCAGTTTTGCTTTAGCCGCATCTTTGAGAGGCTTTACCAATTCACTTTGGAATAGCTTTTCTAATTGCAAAAATCGAGACAGGCGTGATGGATCATTAATAATCTCTTGGCGTAATGCCTCCAGATTTGAAGTTGAATCCATCAACGTGTTGACTTCAATGACAGGTTTAACCATTTGCGGACAAACATCACGCTTTGCGCACCATGAACAATAATCGCATCGTGTTGGCTGTTTGTTAGGATCAGCATATGCGTCTAGAATGCCTTCAACAATGCTCTTGGCTTTCTCCAATGTAAACTTATGCTCTACAACCTCATTCTGGTCACAATAGATAAGATAGCAAGTCCATTCATCGCAGAAATACGATTCCATGTTTCCATACGCATATGCTGCCATTTGAGCGTAATAATCACGCTGAATTCCCGTCTTCAAATCGCATGATGTTATCTTCTTGGGAATGCGAACATCCTCTGTGCCAATATGTTCAATGCCGGGAGTCTGAACCTTCAAATCATCTTCGTTGCTAATTATCTGCTCATCTCCAGCAATTGCTTTGACCTGCTTGATTGCCCACTTGACGGCCTTGGCATCGTCTTTGGACAGGTTATTGTCGTTTAGCTTGCCAGTTGCCAAGGCATCGCGGAATGCGGAATCAAGTGCTGTTCCTCGTTGTGCCGCTGGGCCTGCCTCTCCTGCCTTGGATTCAAAGCAGGAACAGGCGGCTAGTTTTGGTAATAGTGAATGTCTCATGTTTATTTTATAGTTGATTTAGTTTGTATGTAAGTAATGTTAAAACTCCGATTGGAATTATAATTTTTAATGCTTCAAATGAAGCAACGATTAGGAATAGAGTATGGTCTGGAGTCATGTTTAGTCCTTATTTTGTTGTTGGATTGCCAAAAGATGCTGTAGTAAATATTCCTCCACATCGTTAAGTTTTGCGTATTGTTCAATCCTTTCATCCCTCGCATTGGAGAAGGCTTCTGCTGATTGAACATAGTAATCACGCCCGTTAAACTCAATTTGTCGGATTGCATCTTGAGCTGCTCGAACTGCATCGTATGCCTGCTCATATCCATTCCACAAGTCCTGATAACTTGTGCCGTTCATGTGTATTGTCGGTGTTGTTATATTCATTTTAATCGCAATAGCAAGTTGCCTTGCATTTGTAGATGTAAAGACCATCTTGGTTATCTTCGCTGCATGAAAAGTCTTGACCTCCCATGCCATGAGCTTGACCTATTGATCTTGCTGCTGACCTTGTAATTTTACGAGTTGTTGTAATTGTAAACTCATACCATTCCGTGTTACCGGAGGCGGACATGGAAGTCCGCTCTCCCTCAAATGTGATGTTATTCCTCATGCTTCTATTAAATCATTCTTTGCCCGTAAACATAGTTTGGATTGCGCCTGCTCCAGTCATCATGGAATTCTCTTGCCTCATCCAATTGCTGCTGGCGTTGTTCTGATTTTGATGGTTCATCGATTGGCCTGCGAATGCGATACACTTCTTCATCGCAATCATTGTCTCTTATTCTGTCCATATTATTTAGTTCCTTTCTCAACTGCTGTTATGAAACGGGAAAGACCAGTGTTGATTCTCTTCCGATATTCCTTATCCGTAATATCTTTCCACGTTTGACCTTCGCTGATCTTATTCTTCCCGATGAGGAACGAATTAACTTCCTTAGAGTCTGATAATGTTGCAGCTACTTCTGGAGTAAACCAATCTGCTTCCCATTCGATGACTTCGCCTTGGACTGGTTCAGCCTCAACGATGATTTCCTTCGGAGGTTCCGGCAATGCGGGCGCGTCCACTTTAGATTTAGGCTCCTCTTGAACAATTTCAACTTGTGCTGCCTTGAGAGGTTTAGTATCGAAGTCTTGAACCTCCTCGGCCAAGTAAACACCATTAAGGCAGGCAGGATAGCAGGCTCTCACCCCCTCTGCGACAACACGTGCGGACAGCATAGCCCTTGCGTATTGCTTCCATGTTTGCTTTGAGGTTAGCCCAGCGTCCCTCGCTTGTTCAATAGTCCACTCAACAAGCAATTCACCACCTTGAGCGTGACTAAACTTTGCAGATGCCTTGGAGTCTGTGCGCTCAACCCATTGGATTTTCCCGCCTGCTGCTTGAAACCTTGCCAATGCTGCTTGGCTCTTGAGAGCAGGACGGCCTTGGATGATGTCAAACTCACTGGCAACGCTTGCAGGATGCCTTCCCTCGCTTTGAGCTACTAGCATGAGTGCAACGGCCTGATCCGGTGTCTTGATGCCGAACAGGCCCGATTTAGTAATGGCCTGTGCCATCGCTTGAATGTCCGAAACGGACTGATTAACTACAATTTGATTTTGCATATTTATTTTATGTTTATGTTTGTGTTCTGGGGAGAACAATGTTGATGCGTTTTATGTGCCTATCGGAAAATGAAGCTCTCCTGTTATAGAATACCAAATATCGTCTTGAGGTTTGCTTTGCGCGTAGTTGCACTTGCGACAATATAAACCTGCAAATTTTTTCGGCATCAAAAAGCCACTTTCAATTCTTTGCATAATTGCAATCCTCCCTTCTTCACCACAGTTCGGGCAGTTATCTACATTGTGAGTTTTTATTTTATCTGATTCTTGAAAGAATTCTTTTTCAGTTATTTTCATGCGCGTTCAGTTTTATTTTATTTCGATGTCTGCAATGCCTTGGGCATCGCTTGTGTCTAATCCTTCGTTTTCAAGTTGTTTTACCCTTGCAAGCCATGCGTCATGCAATGGTGATTTTTCATGGCAAGGTGGATATTTCATGCGCGTCCAGTTTTCCTTTTAGCTTCTCTTATTGTTTCCCGAATGTCTTTTGAAATAATCTTTGCCCTTGGGACAGTTATGCGTATCTCATCAAGATCATGCCTTGTCGCGGTCTTTAGCTGGAATTCGAATAGATCGTTAATTTGCTTTAGTAGTTCGATCATATAATTTTTTCAAAAATGTTTTCTATGTCTTGTTTTTCATCTTTCCACATTTGAAAATCATTCCATGTAGAGTCTCCTGTTGTGCAAGATTTGATCTTTCTACCAAGTGAAACGCTTCTTTTTTCCAATGCGTCAACGAATTCAAATTGTGACAAATTGCCAAAATCATATAACAAAGTTATTTCATCAAGATTCATGGCAAGACCCCCTTTGTTTTGGAGAGTGCGGCCTTGCACTGGTCAATCAACAAGCTATCTTGGTCGCCGAATGCGTCAACGATCGCCTGCAATGCGTCCAGCATATCGGGCGCGGCGGAAATGATGTGTGCGTTGGCAAGATTGCCACTGTGGAGGGCGCAAATCTCATTTTTGCCATGTTTAATCAATCCCCATGTTGGATCGTGTTTCCAAGGGCCGGGAGTGTGCTCTGTTTTCATTTTATTCATTATTGGTTTCTGATTGTGTAAGGTGTGCGTTCTCATTTTCTTAAAATTCTTTTGTTTAGATATTGATATGCTTTTATGAGTCTGGAAAATTCCGTTTCATTGTATTAGAGAAAGTGCTTTTTCAATGTCTCGGATTAATCCTCTCTTCACATGTTCAGCGTATTTCTCTGAATCTTTTTTAATTCGCGCCGCTTGTTCCTCGGCATCCCTTACAATTCGCGCCGCCTGTTCCTTTGCAAGATTAATCGTGTTTTGCTCCATTTTACGAGTTTCCGCCCATCCCATTTGAGGAAACATATCGCTTCGGATGTCTCGCTCAATGTATGGGATTTGATCTTTTAACCATGGACCACAATAAGAATCTGGCCCCAGTGTTTCCGCGCACGTTGTCAGAAGGTAAATTTCGTCTTTCTTTGTCATATGTTATTTAATTTTATTTTTTTAATTTTGGGATTAAAACAAAATGAAAGAATAATTCACTTCACTTTCAACGGGATTGATTTTCTCCCATGTTTTCTTGCCACAAGTAAGGGTTTTCGCCTTTTCGTTAAAAACTACAGTGTGTAGGGAAATAAAGCCGCCATTGGAAGCGGGAACCATATTGCATTTTTTAACAAACCCCCGCCGATTGCCAACACGAACGGGAGTATTTGGCGAAAGTATATCATTTGAACCGATTTTTCTGTTCATAATAGAATGAAGATAAGAGCTGCGCCAATGATGGAGAGTGTGAGCAAAAGCCCAAAGAAGCGGGATTTTGCTTTGTTGTATTGAAGAGAAGAGTTTAGTTTAGACATAATTAGAAGAGAAAAGCGGGGAGTTTTTCACGCTCCCCGCTTTGTTTTAAGTTAGTGATTAAGAAAGAACCAAATCGTGCCGTTGTCATCCTCGCTTGTCGCGTAGTCGTAACGAAGATTGCAATTCCATGAAGCTTCCCAATCAATCACGATCCAGTTTGGGAAATCTTTGGGAATGTCTCCGCAATCTTCGGCCATGCGCTCCGCAAACTCCGCGAATGAATCAGCCGTTCCGTAGAATGCGTCTTGTGCCTGCTCAATCGTCAGGCCGTCGCATCCGATAGCGTCGCAGTATTGAGCGAGTAATTCCCTGTCGTGTTCATCTAATTCCAGCCAATCCCACAAAGCAGAATCAAAGCCGCTTTCCCCGTAAAACTCACGAGGGAAGCTTTGAAAATCCTGAAACATGAATTCAGGATCAACCTCATCGCTGTGCAATTCTTTACAGGCCTCATAAAAAGATTCTTTATTGTGGCCCTCAAGACTAACCCAAGCGCCGGAAATGCTGCCGTTGTTGTATTTCTCATACGTGCCAACGTAAACCGCAGGCTCGTTACTGGTAACTATGTTCTTTTGTTCGATAGTGATCATATATATTTTTTGATTGATTGTTGATTGATTAGAATAAAAGCCCAGTGACGCGAAATGCACGGGGCCCATTGACTTCCAAAACATCCACAGTTCCGAAAGGGTGAATTTTTACAATATGGCAAATAATGCCACGAACTTTGATGAGTTGCCCTAATTTTGGTTTCATATTATTGATTGATTTATTTATTTTTTTCGACTCAGGAACCGTTCCTGAATCTGGAAACAGCATCGCATTTCCTCGCAAATCACCAAGAAAAAAAGTTTCACAGTCCATCAATTCGGGTGTTGACATTATATCAAAAACTCTGACAACCGCATAAAACCTCGCTCTGCGGGCGTCGATGAAAATATATTTTCTCGAAATTATTTTCGTGAAACGTTTGCGTGAATTTAAAGTTGATTCATACTCTCCGCATCAATTCCCAAACGGGAAAATCCCGATTGCATAAATCAATTTTCATGCCATGTTTAAAATTCAAAAACTATGCCAAGTTTGAAAATATCTTTTATCATGCCAAGATGATAACTTCACAAAATTATTATCATGCCAACTTTTCAAGACTATTGAACGCGAAGCAAAGGCCCGAATTTGAGCCAGCGAAAATAGAGGAGCTTCTGCGCAGCTCATTTTAAACAGCATCAAATCTCAATCGTCAAGAACTAAATTACAATGTCCGACAAAAAAGGAAGGCCCACAAGCTACACGAAAGAAAAAGCAGATGAGATTTGCCGAATGATCGAAAATGGCCTCACCCTCAATTCTATCAGCAAACTAGACGGAATGCCGGAGATTAGCACGATCTACAATTGGCAAGATGCGAATCCCGAATTCATGGAAACCTACGCTCGTGCGAGAGCGAGGAAGGCTGATACGATTGCGGACATGATACAGGAAGAGGCATTTTCCGCTAATGACGCGCAAATTGGAAGATTGCGGATCGATGCTCTCAAATGGACCGCATCTAAACTCGCGCCGAAAAAGTATGGAGATAAGATCGAGGTTGAGACTCAATCTCAGCAGAATTTCAAGATAAGCTTCACTGTGCCAGAACGTGACAATGCCGCGCTTCTGGAACCTGCCACGATTGCGTTAAATGCCAGCACAGCTCTGGTGCCGCAGATTATAGACGTATCAACTGAAAGCATACCCGAAAACTCCGATTTGCAAGCTTCGGGCGACATTAGCGCGGATAAGGTATAATCACACTGGCAGCATTACGCCATCCGCATTCAATAAGATTTGCCGATGCGCATTAAATAAGACTTTAAATGACACCAAACAACGAACAACAAGAACCACAGGAACCAATGAACCGAACCACAGACCCAAAAGACTACCGCCAGTTTGTTAGAACACTATGCAAAGCAGGAAGCCTGATTGCTGCTGAAATGACTCCCGATGATGCCCACAAGCTTCATATGGCTGTTGGCGCATCTGGTGAAGCAGGCGAACTACTGGACGCAATCAAGAAGGCAGTTATTTATCGAAAGCCTCTCGACATGGCCAATGTTCGGGAAGAGTGCGGAGACATTCTATTTTATGTCACTGGCCTTCTGGATAGCATCGGATGCGGACTGGACGAGATAATCACGGAGAACATGGAGAAACTTTCCACGAGGTATCAGTCCCTCTCATTCTCAAATCATGCCGCCATTACTCGCGCCGATAAGCAAACTGCCGCAGTAGATAAGGACCATGGTAGTGAAGTGAAGGCACCAGCGCCAGAAGATGATTTTGAAGAGATCATCATTGAACGCACTTGCAACATTGACGATGAAACCTGTGAATCCTGCCAATGAATAATATGAGCGAACAAGACACGTCCGAGTTTGATCCGAACGAATTCATCGATAGCCTAGACATAATAGCCTCATGGCTCCATGAAATATTAGTAAACAATGGCAGCGATGAATTGAACGACGAAGGCGGACCGGCATATCAAGACTACGATACCGCAACGCAGACCGCCATTGCGTCGGCATTTGCGTATTCACGCATTCTCCGCGTCCTATCCGCTGAAATTTTCCAGCTACACCAAGGCGACATAAGCGAAGAACAGTTCCACCATGCAATCGATGAAGGTATAAATGAACTAGAGGAAAATAGCCCGTTCAGCGAGGAGGAAGAAGAATGAACATTGAAAATCAAATCCAAAAACTAGCAGCCGAGTATCACAAGCTAATCGGAGGCGACCACCACAAGGATCGTGATTGCCACTGGCATATTGACGTGACATGGAGTTACGGAGAGCCTGCCCGTTATTTTGTGAAGCATAAAGGCTATGTTTACGAAGGCGTAGAAATTCCGTGCGGATGCTATGCCGAGGCACTGGACAAACTACACGAGGAATTAAAGCGAGCAGTAGAACTCGAAAAGATAAGAGCAGAACAAGAAAACAACATAAATTTTCCAGACTCCGACATACTCGGCAAACTGCGAGCAGCCTACGAACTATGAACTGGGGAGAATACGCAATTGAATTGGCGGAAGTTGCCAAGCTAAAATCAAAAGACCCATGGTTACAAGTTGGCGCAGCATTATTACGACACGATAACACAGTGGCAGGTATTGGATTTAATGGCTTCCCGTCTGGCATGGAGGAAGATTGGACAGATAGAGAGAATCGGAGTCTTTACGTGATCCATGCCGAGCAGAATGCGATGAGGTATGTTAAGCCCGGAGAATGCTATCTGCTAGCCACTACAACGCTGCCGTGCAATAATTGTTTGAAGATAATTGCAAGCTATGGAATCAAGACAGTGATTTATCGATATGTCTACGAAAGAGACGATAGCACATTGAAGCTTGCAGAAGATTTTGGAATTGATTTAATAAGATTATGAACGAAGAAGAAGAGCTGAAGCAGACAGTAAAAGCATTGCGAAAGAATCTGAGGGAAGATAATGCAAGGATGGACATTATGGAAGAAATGATTGAAGAAGCCAAGATTGCTTTTTACGCTGGAAAACCAGCTTCGGAAATATACAACATACTAACGAGAGAGAATAAATAAATGAGATTCCATGTATTAGGATTACCGCACACAGTAACGAGTAAAGAATTCAACGCCTGTGCATATACGCAGAAAGTTGTAAAATTTGGAAAGATGATGACAGAGAGAGGGCATGAAGTCATTCACTACGGACATAAAGACTCAGACTTGATTTGCACGGAGCACGTATCAGTTTTAACGAATGATGACTTCAAGAAAAGTTATGGAACGCATGATTGGCGCAAGACGTTCTTTAAGTTTGATACTAACGATCACGCCTATCAAACTTTCTATGCAAATGCCATTCGTGAAGTAGAGAAGCGGAAGCGGAAGAATGACTTTATCCTACCATTTTGGGGAAGCGGAGTGAGGCCAATCTGTGACGCGCATCCAGATTTGATTTGCGTAGAGCCAGGCATTGGCTACGCAGGAGGTCACTGGGCGCGTTGGAAGGTATGGGAGAGCTATGCCATATACCATGCGTATTGCGGCTTATCTGCCGTTGGTTCATGCAAGCAGGATTGGTATGATGTCGTCATTCCCAATTATTTTGATGCCGAAGATTTTGACTTTGTGAGCAGGAAGGAAGATTACTTCCTATACCTAGGCAGGGTTTATTCTGGAAAGGGCGTTGATGTCGCTATACAGGCTACAGAACGCGCAGGAGTCAAATTGGTGATAGCAGGGCAGAAGGAGGAAGGTTACAAGCTTCCAGACCATGTTGAGTATGTAGGCTACGCAGATGTTCAAACGAGAAAGAAACTCATGGCTAATGCCAAGGCATCATTCCTACCAAGTATGTATGTTGAGCCATTCGGTGGTGTCCAGATTGAGAATTTGCTTTCTGGCACACCTACCATCACCACTGACTGGGGATCATTTGCCGAGAATAACCTGCATGGCATCACTGGCTATCGCTGCCGCACAATGGGTGATTTTGTGGATGCTATCAAAAATATTGATAAGATCAACCCACATGACTGCCGTGCATTTGGAGAAAACTTTACATTGCAAGCAGTAGCGCCAATGTATGAGAAATATTTCAACGATGTGTTGGATGTTTACGAAGGAAAGGGATGGTATGAAGGCGGAAACGGAATTAACGCAATGGAGAAATTTTATCCAAGCAAGTATGATTATTCGGTATACTAGATAAAACGCAGATATACGCTAAATAAAATATGAGTAATACACCAAAAATAGATGAAGTAGAAAAATATTCGGGAATTACAGTCAAAGATTCAGTAACCACTTGTGGCGATGAATCAAGTTCTGTTTATATTCCTGTTATTTTTGCTCGCCAACTTGAGCGTGAGCGCGACAAGGCAAGGCAGCAGCTGGAATACTTGCGCGAGCTGCACAACAAAAATGCAATATACTCCAAAGAACTTTTAGAACTTTGTGGGACGTTACGTAAGGAGCACGGCAAAGCAATCAATGCAATACGAGAGACATTAGAAGAAAACAGACATCTTGCTGATGGGGATGACTCCACACTTCGCAAACTTAAAGCAATAGTTTTAGATTGGGAATAAATATGAGTGACTACACATTTGAATCTAAATATTGGGGAAATTGTTGCAATACTTTTGACGAAGATCAGAAGCACTATGTTTATGCTCGCTACATGGGTCTGAAGCAGGTTGGCTACTCGTTTGATGTAGAAGGCAAATCAATCATTGACATCGGAGGTGGCCCGACCTCCATGCTGCTAAAGACGATTAACATTGGCGCAGGATTGGTTGTTGACCCGTTGGAGTATCCCAAGTGGACGTATGACAGATATGCGGCGAAGGGAATTGAATCGCTTGTAATGCGAGGTGAAGACATTTGCGTTACCAGCTTTGACGAGGCATGGATTTACAACTGCCTTCAGCACACAGATGATCCAGAGTTAATTATTCAAAACGCATTGAAGTCAGCAAAAACATTGCGAATCTTTGAGTGGATTGACATTCCTGCACATGACGGGCATCCTGTTGAATTAACACGGGAAAATTTAAATAAATGGATTGGCAAGGCGGGATATACGCTTCGACTTGCAGAATCTGGATGTTATGGTATTGCGTATTACAATGTATTAAAACAATGAAAGCTCTCTTAGAATTTTCGCTTCCCGAAGACAAAGACGACCATGCCTATGCTTTGGCAGGGCTTGACGCATTGCTTGTCATTAACGACTT